>Ga0123337_10000175_pt1 | contig 126191 bp, 110 predicted proteins | sample frozenSSSSmetaG_FD_89792 | JGI IMG/M metagenome (GOLD analysis project Ga0123337, IMG submission 89792) | Glacier valley bacterial and archeal communities from Borup Fiord, Nunavut, Canada, to study Microbial Dark Matter (Phase II) -... | ecosystem: Environmental > Aquatic > Freshwater > Ice...
GTTGTAACATTTGAATCGCTCCAGAAAAACCCCAAACCTACTCAGATAAAAGGCTGGGTACAGCTGCTCAGGTAACAATTAATACAACGACCTTTTTCTTTCAATACCAAATAACTTTATTTGCAGCCCGGCGGAATAAGCCGGGCTGTTTGCATTTCCACTATGAACATTTTATAAATTAATCATCATGAAAAAGGCATATATCTTTCCAGGCCAGGGTTCACAATTTAAAGGTATGGGACTAGAGTTATATCAAACATCGGAACCCGCCAGAGCATTGTTTGATCAGGCCAATGAGATCCTGGGTTTTGAGATCACCAAAATCATGTTTGAAGGAACAGATGAAGAGCTTAAACAAACGAATGTAACACAGCCAGCCATTTTTCTGCATTCAGTGATCCTTGCTAAGACCAGCACCAGCTTTGAGCCGTCCATGGTAGCGGGTCATTCGCTTGGCGAATTTTCTGCACTGGTATCCGCCGGCGCATTGTCGTTCGAAGATGGCCTTCGACTCGTAGCAAAAAGAGCCGATGCAATGCAAAAAGCCTGCGAGATCCAACCGTCCACAATGGCTGCAATACTTGGCCTTGACGACGCCACGATTGAAGCGGTTTGTTCAGGGATTACAGACGAAATCGTGGTCCCCGCCAACTATAACTGTCCAGGACAAGTGGTGATTTCCGGAAGTATTGCAGGTGTAGAAAATGCTTGTGAATTACTGAAAGCAGCTGGTGCCAAACGTGCATTGTTGCTTCAGGTTGGCGGGGCTTTCCATTCTCCGCTGATGGAACCAGCCCGTGAAGAACTCGCAAAAGCGATCCACGCTGCAAAATTTCAATCGCCAGTGTGTCCGGTATATCAAAATGTAAATGCCTCACCCGCTACCGACGTTTCTGTAATCAGGGAAAATTTAATCGCACAACTCACAGCACCAGTGCGTTGGACACAATCCGTTGAAAAAATGGTCGCAGATGGGGCCGGATCTTTTGTAGAGTGCGGCCCTGGAAAAGTACTGCAGGGCTTGGTTAAAAAGATCGCCGGAGGTGTTGAACTAAGTAGTATTTAAATTTTTTTATCCAAAAAGCTTGACAAGCTCGATTACACATTATACTTTTGCACCACTATTTACGGTTTTGGCCGATGGTGTAATGGTAACACAGGACATTTTGGTTGTCTTATTCAGGGTTCGAGTCCTTGTCGGCCAACAGTTAAATTTAAGAGCTCAATAAAATGAGCTCTTTTTTTGTGCCATGTGACAATGATTCCGTCCAGCTTATGGTCAATTTTCAATAATACCTAATTTCTTAGTTGTCAAAAGGTGTGGAAAGGTTACAAATAAAGTGCATTTGTAGACTATTTTCAGATGAAATGTTACATTTACCTAGTTTAACCTAAAGGCACCTTAATAATGAAAATCGAACCTAAAATTAAAAAACGAGACCGGGAAAGGACCAAAAGCAAAATTCTGAAAGCTGTTGGTGAGGTCATTGAACAGCATGGAACGGAGAAGGTTGGAGTGAACCTTATCGCCCGTACAGCAGGAGTAAATAAAGTACTGATATACAGATACTTTAACAGCGTAGATGGGTTGATGGAGCAATACGTCACTTCTGGCGAATATACTTCTACCACAGGAGAGGATTACCTTGGAAACATAGGCGTCGTTACTCCAGAAGATCGTGTAAAAATAATGACTTCTATGATGCTGACCTTTCTATCCGACCTTCGTGAAAGAAAAGCGACACGCGATCTGCTGAGGTGGGAGATTGGCACTGGAAAATCGATGTTATCAGATGCCCGAAATGAAGTGGCAATGCGACTGTTGGACAAAATCGGAGACTTGCCCAACTACCCGGATACTGGTGCGCTTATGACATTTATTACAGCAGGAATTTATTACATGACAATCTCAAAAGACTATCGGGAAAAGATGATTAATGTGGATCTACAGTCTGATGAGGGGTGGAAACGTATTGAGCACGTAATCGAAAGTATCATAGCAAATGCTTCAAAATAAATAAACCGCAGAAAAAAAAAGCCCTTCCCGCTTCAAATGGAAGGGCTTTTTTTATCCCAACCTGCAAATCTGCCCTTCGCTCAACTATATTTGCCTATGGGAAATCCTAATCATGGTGAATAAAGGAGAATAGGTCAACTTCTGAGACCACCTGGCTAAACACAATTTATGAGCGTATTAAAAAAACTGGCCAGTGACGCCGCTATTTATGGCATTAGTACAATGCTTGGCCGTTTTTTGAGCTATTTGCTGGTCGCGTTGCATACCAAATTATTCGAACCCGAGCAACTCGCAGTTCAGGCAACACTTTACGCTTATGCAGGACTAGCCCTTGTGTTGTATACATTCGGTATGGAGACAGCCTTCTTTAGGTTTGCAAGGCAGGAAACCGATCGTAAACAATACTACAATCTGATTCTGAGTGTGGTGATTATTACAAGTACATTTTTCTCAGGTCTGTTATTTGTTTTTGCCTCACCTGCTGCTGAGTTCATCCTCTATCCGGAGAGCACAAACGTTGTGAAGATGTTTGCAGTAATTATGGCCATCGACGCCGTTGTGGCCATACCTTTTGCCAGACTAAGACTGGAAGGAAAAGGAAAAAAATTCGTAACGATCAAAGTAACCAACATACTGATCAGTATCTTCCTAAACCTGTTCTTCCTGATAATATGCAGGGATATCTATTACGGAAAATATTTGCAACTCTTAAAACCGGCTATTGATCTTTTTTATAACCCGCTGCATGCTCCTGACTACATTATCTTAGCTAATCTTATTGCCAATATCTCCTTTTTCTGGATGCTGAGAAAGGAGTTGTTCGACTTCCAATTCGTTTTCAGCAGAGATCTGTTCCGGCCGGTTTGGGTTTACGCTTTTCCTATACTTATTATGAACGCCGGTGGCGTACTTAATACTTTATTCGACCGAGCATTTATTCAATATTTACTTCCAGAAAATTTTTACCCCGGTAAAACAAATAAAACGGCTATCGGGATCTACGCACAGTGCTATAAGCTTTCCATCTTTATGAATTTGGCGATTCAGGCATTTAAATATGCGGCAGAACCTTTTTTCTTTTCGAAAGGCGAGGACAAAAACGCTCCGGAAGTATTTGCCAAAGTTACCAAGTGGTTTGTTGTTATATGCGTGATGATGTGGGTGGGCATAAGTCTCAATGTAGATCTGTTAGCTGAGCTATTTTTGAAAAAGAAAATTTACCATGAAGGCCTTGCAGTGGTGCCTTTTCTGTTGGCTGGGTTTTTGTTTCTGGGCGTGTATTATAATTTGGCAACTTGGTTCAAGCTTACTGACAAGACCCAGTACGGAACCTTCCTAACGCTAACAGGCGCGTCGGTAGTAGCCATCCTGAACATCATCCTCGTTCCACGGATAGGTTATCTGGGATGTGCAATTGCATTTGCGTGTTCCGGATTTACCATGATGAGCCTTTGCTATTATTTTGGACAAAAATTTTACCCGGTACCTTATCAGGTGAAATCTGCCCTGGCTTACATCGGAACCGCCAGCTTGTTGATTTATCTTTCGTCAATCTTCAAAATTCCCGATCTTACAGTTGCAGTCCCGATTCACATACTGGTGTTTATCCTGTTCGCGTGCGCCGCGTTGTGGATTGAAAAGGACGCTCTGCCTTTCTTTCAACGCACGAAACGGGAAAGGTAAATCATTACTCGCGCTACATTTCTCTGAGGAGCTTATTTGAAAATAGAAATTCTTTTAGCTCAGGCACTTTTGTCCTGGTAATCTCAGAGTTTAAGCCTTCCCAAAGTTTATCTCCCTGGTAAAGGAACATGATATTCTGCCCGATTTCGAGAACAGAGTTCATATCATGCGTAATGATGATGGTCGTGATCTGATATTCATCTGTAATTTCCTTGATCAGCTCGTCAATTTTGACGGATGTCAACGGGTCAAGCCCCGAATTCGGCTCATCGCAAAATAGATATTTGGGATTCATAACGATCGCGCGAGCTATTCCAACCCGTTTTTTCATTCCGCCGCTAATTTCTGAAGGCATTCGTTTGGCAGCTGCTTCCAATCCAACCCGTTGTAGACAAAAAGCAATACGATCCTGCTTTTCACTGGTGGATTGGTCTGTAAGCATATCCAACGGGAAGCGAACATTTTCCTCAACAGTCTTCGAATCAAAAAGTGCACCACCCTGAAAAAGGACGCCCATTTCCCGCCGTATAGATTGCTGAGTTTCTTTATCGCTGTTGTAAAAATCCCGGCCATTGTACAACACATTGCCGGTATCAGGTTTCACAAGGCCAATCATGGCTTTTAATAAAACACTTTTCCCGGTCCCGCTTCCACCGATAATCAAATTGGTCTCTCCCTTTTGAAAGGATGATGTTATCCCTTTCAAAACCTCTTTACCGTTAAATGCTTTTCTAATATTATTTATCTCAATCATTATTTTCTAGGTTAAAGACCGCTAAACCCTTCTTTCCGTTTATTATAACAGAAGCTGCGCCAGTAAATAATCTGCAATGAGCACGGCAATGCAGCTATTGGTAACTGCCTGTGTACTTGCTTTACCTACTTCAAGTGCGCCTCCCTCCGTAAAATATCCCTGAAACGATGAAATTGTAGCGATCAGAAAGCCAAAGACAAAAGGTTTTACGCACATGAAAAATATATTATACGGAACAAAGGAATCCCGGATGCCATACAAATAATCTCTTTCAGTGATCACTCCCGTTAATGTTCCGGCCAGATAACCTCCAAAAATCCCCAGAAAAGCCGCAAAAATGACCAACATTGGAAATGTGAACATCGCTGCCAGCACTTTGGGTAACACCAAATAGGACGATGAGTTTATTCCCATCACTTCGAGTGCGTCAATTTGTTCCGTGATACGCATCGTTCCCAGCTCGCTGGCAATATTCGACCCTACCTTGCCTGCCAGTACAATACAGGTAATGGTGGGTGCAAGCTCAAGCAGCTGCATGTCCCTCACGATCAAGGCGACAGTGGACACCGGAATAATCGGGCTGACCAAGTTATAGGCGGTTTGGATGCAGGAAACTGCGCCTATGAAGGTGGAAACGATGGCAACGATAAATATCGAGCTTACACCAATACCTACACATTCCTCCATAAACCGACGCCAATAGACACCTAATTTTTCACCTTTTCCGAACAGTGTTCCCAAAAAAATAAAGTATTTTCCTATTACAGACATATAATGTAGATTGTATTCAATATTTTCGCGAAAATTAGGCAAAAAAAGAGCCAAAGTAACCTTATGAGAATAACTTCAATATTGTTAAGTGTTCTTTTCCAGAGTATGCGTCGTGTTAAGTGCAATTCAGAAAGGCGTAATTGACAATTTTGCCTCCAAATTTAAAAGTATGCTTGCCCAATATGCCTGAATCAGAGTTAAAATGTTAGAAAACAAAAAAACAAATCCTTTGGCAGTCATCACTGGCGGAACAAAAGGTATTGGAAAAGCCTGCATTGAAAGGTTTCTGGAAGAAGGCTTTGACGTCATTACCTGCTCAAGAAGTGAAGGAGACCTTCTGGAGTTGAAAAAGGAAATGGATTCCACATTTACAAAGTCAGCACTATTTATTCAAAAGGCTGATCTGTCCATGCGAAACGACATTAATGCATTCGTGCTTTCCATTAACGCTATGGGTCGCGCAGTGGATGTTCTGATCAACAATACGGGTGTTTTCATACCTGGACAGGTACACAATGAGGAGGAAGGAGTATTAGAAAAAACGATCGAGACAAATTTATATAGCGCCTATCACATTACTCGGGGGGTGATCGGTGAAATGATGAAACGTAAGAAGGGGCATATCTTTACCCTTTGTTCTACCGCTAGCATCGTCGCTTACCCAAATGGAGGCTCATATTGTATCTCAAAATTCGCGCTATATGGTATGATGAAAGTACTAAGAGAAGAAATGAAGCCACATGGCGTAAAGGTCACAGCAATTCTTCCAGGTGCCACTTTTACCGAGAGCTGGGCGGGAACGGAGCTTCCGGTCGAAAGATTTATGGATTCCAGAGATATAGCCGACAGTATTTTTGCGGCTTACTCTCTTTCTCCGAGAGCCGTTGTAGAAGAAATTTTAATTCGCCCTCAACTTGGAGATTTAGACTGACGTAGTAAACAATAAAGCAATTTTACTAAATTGCCACATTATTAAAATTATTTATTAAAACCCCTTATAATTCGTTTCATGGAACAATACCTGGGTATAGATGTAGGTGGTACCAATGTAAAAATGGGTATCGTAGATGCCACGAATGGGAGAATTTCCAATTTTTACAGTCACGATACAGCGAGCTGGCGGAGCTCAGGGCATTTTATAGAGCGTCTGGGTGATGCAATAGCTCTCCAATTGGTTGAGTATCCAGAAGTTAAAAAAGTTGGGATAGGTGTTCCCGGCCTTACTACACGCGACAGAACCACACTAATCGAAATAACGGCGATACCTGAAACAGATGGTATTGCAATTGTACCTGATTTGAAGACCCGTTTTCCAGGACATGAATTTTTTCTTGAAAACGACGCGAACGCCGCGGCGTTGGGCGAGTACTATTTTGGAGAAGACAAACTACCTGAAGACTATATTTTTGTTACACTGGGTACAGGAATAGGGGGTGCTGCGATCATAGATAAGAAAGTTTTTAAGGGAGGCGGTGGTAATGCGATGGAACCCGGCCACATTCCTTCCAAAAATGGTAAGGTATTAGAAAGGAATATCGGAAAGAAAGAGCTTTTGGATATGGCTAACATGATGAGGGCAAATTATGTTGGCACAACGCAGCTTCCTTCGGATGGCACGATATCCACTACTGGTCTGGTAGCCGCGGCTTCGGCAGGCGACGAACTTGCAAAGCAGATTTTCCATGAAATGGGCTATTTGCTTGCGGAAGGACTTGTTTCCATGATCCGAATTTTGGATATAACTACTATACTCATTGGAGGTGGTATTTCTGCCTCTTTCGAATTCATATTGCCTGCCATAAACGAGCGCTTCAAATACTGGCTCACTCCATATTATCTAAAAACCATATCAATCAAGAGAGCAACACTCGCCAATGACGCTGGCTTATTAGGGGCCGCATCTTTGTGTTTTGATTGATTATCAAGTCTTTAAAATGTATTTCCTTGCATCCTCTCCCAGCTGGGAGAGGTGTCATCATACCCGAATTCCCCTCTTTTTGATTAAAATACATACCTTAGTACTTTAATTGAACAACACACCAACATTTTGCTTCATTCCTCTCAACCAATGAAACTTTCAATAATTGTTCCGGCCTATAACGAAGAGAAAACAATTTGGTCTGTGCTCGAAAAACTAAGGTCGGTGGAGTTGATTGCCGGATTCCAAAAAGAAATTGTTGTTGTAAATGATTCTTCCACTGACAATACGGAGTCTGTTGCAAAGCGATTCATAGAGGAAAACCCGCTATTGGAAATTAGCTATTCCCGTCATGAATATAACCAGGGTAAGGGAGCGGCGCTTCATACCGGAATCAAGAAGGCTACCGGAGATTATGTTATCGTTCAGGATGCCGACCTCGAATACGACCCTCAGGAATTCAACATTCTGCTGAAACCAGTTGTGGATGGCTTCGCTGATGTGGTATTCGGCTCCCGTTTTATGGGTGGCAAACCACACAGGATTCTATTTTTCTGGCACACAATTGGAAACAAGCTTCTAACATTCTTGAGCAATATGTTTTCAAATCTGAACTTAACAGATATGGAAACCTGCTATAAGCTCTTCAGGGCAGACCTTCTAAAAGGTATCGTCTTGAATGAGAAGCGCTTTGGCTTTGAGCCGGAGGTTACTGCCAAAATCTCCAAAGTACCCGGAATCAGAATCTATGAAGTAGGTATTTCATACTACGGACGGACGTATGAAGAAGGAAAAAAAATCAATTGGAAAGATGGTTTCAGGGCGCTCTACTGCATTGTGAAGTATGGATTAGGCAATTAATTCATCTAAACAAAGTTGACCTCCGCGCTCAGCCTTATGCCAAATCTCTTTTCCACCGAATCCTGTATTCTTTCAGAGAGTGATTTGATTTGTTGTCCTGTCCCTTCTCCATAATTTACCAAAACAAGCGCCTGCTTTTCGTGAACACCAACAGGCCCCTCACGAAAACCTTTCCATCCAGCCTGTTCAATAAGCCAGCCCGCGGGGACCTTCACGAGGTCAGCCCCTGTATCGTAGCCAGGAATCAGCGGAAAACTTCCCTGCAAATCCCCATATTGCTTTTTAGAGATTTCGGGGTTCTTAAAAAAACTGCCTGCATTCCCTATTTCGGCAGGGTCTGGTAATTTACTTTTTCGAATATTGATAACCGCCTCGCTTATCGCTTTTATAGAATAGGTTGTTACGCCCATTGAAGCAAGTGTGTTTTTAATATCGCCATAAGCCACCTTAAAATCAGGCACCTTATTCATTCGGAAAGTAACACCGGTAATTACGTATTGCCCTTTCAACTCATGCTTGAATATGCTTTCCCGATAGCCAAACTTGCATTCAATCCAACTAAAACTTCTCGATTGCCCGGTCGCTAATGACACTGCTTCAACTGTTTCAACTACTTCCTTAATTTCAACTCCATACGCACCGATATTTTGCATCGGAGCTGCACCAACTGTACCCGGTATCAGTGATAGATTTTCAATGCCGGCATAGCCGTTTTCTACACAAAACATTACGAAATCATGCCAGATTTCTCCCCCTCCTGCATGAATCCACACGTGTTTTTCGTCTTCTTTCACTTTTTCAATCCCCTTGATCTGCAAATGAATGACCAGTGCTTCTATATTATTTAAGAGCAGGATGTTGCTTCCCCCACCCAAAATGAATTTCGGAGTTTCTTTCCAATCCGGATTTACGATAATATCAGACAACTCTTGAATCGACCGCACTTCGGTAAAAAAAGAGGCATATGATTTCAGCCCAAAGGTGTTAAGATGGTCAAGAGGTGTATTTTTTTGGATATGCATAAATTGTGATTTTTATCCCGCGACAAAGTTAGGCATTAGAATCAAAATAGCGCTGTATGGTGATTCATGCATTTTTTGGTTAAGTTTGCGTGTTCATTCCGAATCAAATAAAGATGTTTCTCGATCGAAAAATATTTTTGTGGGCGTTATTTCCAGTTGTTGCATGGCTATCCAGTTGTACCAACAAAAGCACACTAAGCTCTTCAAAAACAGAGTATCGTGAAGACCTTTCGAGTGTCCGTCCCCGGTACGAATACGTAGAACCGGTTTTTGAAAGGAAAACAGAAACAAAACAAGATCCAGTAACCGCGCTGCCGAAAACATCTGGCGATAAGCCATTATACATCAATAAAAAGTTAGAGGCAGTACTGGATACCGTATACAAGCAAAACAAAGCAATCCGCTACATCAGTGGATTTCGTATTCAGCTCTATGTAGGAAACGTAAGGCACGAAGCTGACAACGCGAAATCCTACATTTATCAGCAGTTCCCTGACTTGAATCCCTATATGTCCTACTCTCAACCCACTTACAGGGTCAAAGCGGGAGATTTTATGTACAGGAGCGATGCCGAACTATATCTCGAGCAAATCAAAGAGCAGTATTCTTCGGCCGTCATACTTGCGGATCGGGTTGAAATTAAAAAGAGTTTGATGCTTAATTTGCCTTCGGAGCAAAATTGAGGCGTCCTGTTTAGTGAACGTCATATTATTTACCAAAAACACATTTTTAGATCATAATGAAAAAGGCCCTAATTACCGGGATCACGGGACAAGACGGAGCATATCTGGCTGAACTTCTTTTAGGTAAAGGATATGAAGTGCATGGCATCAAACGTCGGAGCTCTCTATTCAATACTCAGCGGATCGATCACCTCTACGAAGATCCTCATGAAAAAAATGTACATTTTCATTTGCACTATGGAGATCTGAGTGATTCAACCAATATAATCAGAATCATCAAGGAAGTGCAGCCCGACGAAATTTATAACCTTGGTGCGATGTCGCACGTGCAGGTAAGTTTCGAAGAACCCGAATATACAGCCAATGTGGATGGTATAGGCACACTCCGGATCCTGGAAGCTGTGCGCCTGCTAGACCTCACGAAAAAAACACGTATTTATCAAGCTTCGACGTCTGAACTATATGGCCTGGTTCAGCAAGTTCCTCAATCCGAAACCACTCCTTTTTATCCCCGGTCACCGTATGCAGTGGCCAAGCTTTACGGATATTGGATAACTGTCAACTACCGGGAAGCCTACAATATGTATGCAGTAAACGGTATTCTATTCAATCACGAATCACCACTGCGCGGAGAAACGTTTGTGACCCGAAAAATAACCCGCGCCGTAGCTAGAATTGCATTAGGGCTTCAGGACAAAGTTTTCCTGGGGAACCTGGACGCTCAACGTGACTGGGGACATGCGAAAGATTTCGTAGAGGCAATGTGGCTTATTTTACAGCAGGAAGTAGCAGAAGATTTCGTTATAGCAACTGGAGTTACAACCCGTATCCGGGACTTTGTAAAGATGGCCTTTGCGGAAGTGGGTATAGAACTGGAATTCACGGGCGAAGGAGCCGAAGAAATTGCAAAGGTTGTAAAGTGCTCAAACCCTGATTATCAAATTGCCATTGGTAAAGAAGTGGTTGCTGTTGATCCACGTTATTTCCGCCCAACGGAAGTTGAGCTCTTAATTGGTGACCCCACGAAGTCAATGACCAAGCTCGGCTGGAAACCGAAATATGATTTGAAAGCACTTGTGAATGATATGGTATCTGCTGATCTGACCTTGTTTAAAAAGGACCAGCTTTTAGAAAGCAGCGGGCATAGAGTACCAAACTATTACGAATAGCCGTTGACCAGCAAAATGCCTAAAAGTTACGTCTGCGAAATACTGATTTATAAAAAACAGGCCCCGGAGATAGTTCTCCGGGGCCTGCTCTATATACATCCTGCCGTTACTACAAAACCGCTCCGTTTTTCTTAGCGATGGTCTTACCAATTTTGATCAGTGTTTCAGGATTCTGGTATCCAATCACTTCCTTGACCACATTCCCCGATCCGTCAATAAAAAACAAAGTAGGGTAACCCTGCAATGGATATTTTTCCGCCAGCATAGGCCCTTCTCCGCTTTCCATATCCACTTTCACATTTACAAAATGCTTGTTATATACTTCGGCCACATCGGGACGGGTAAAAACATTCTTTTGCAATAATTTGCACGGCCCGCACCAGGTAGTGTATGCATCAAAGAAAATAATTTTATTTTCGGCCTTCGCTTTTTTCAAAATTTGCGCCCACGAACCAGGTACAAACACAATTCCCTTGTCTGTTGCTTTCTCATCTTTTTTAGCATTACCTTCTGCATTTACCACAGACAATGAAACTGCCGACAAGGCCAGTATAAAAATTACTTTCTTGAAAATCTTCATTTCTTGGTTTGTTACGGTTTGAACAAGTACATAACGAAATTACAACCTGCTTTTATTTTATCAAACGAAATAACAATCATTACGTTCATTTATTTTCTCAAACCACATCATATTCAGTCAATTGTATACTTTACTTTTTGGAAGATAAACCTCCCCTAAAAAGAAAACCTTACCTTTGCAGCCTTAAACACACAAAAGCCATGAAAATAATAGATGCAAAATATGTCATGAGCAATTCTGACTACCAGAACTGCCCACAACCCGACTTGCCGGAGTATGCGTTTATTGGCAGGTCGAATGTGGGTAAGTCTTCCGTAATTAATATGCTTACGGAAAAGAAATCCCTGGCTAAAACCTCCCAGCAACCTGGAAAAACCCAACTTATCAACCATTTCATTGTCAATACGTCGTGGTACCTGGTGGATTTACCTGGTTATGGCTATGCCAAAGTGAGTAAGGTTGAACGTGAAAAGTGGGAAAAAATGATAGGAGATTATCTTCACAATCGTGCTAATCTGGTCTGCACCTTTGTACTTTTGGATATCCGGCATAGCGCATTGGCCGCGGATCTGGAATTTATGGAAGGCCTTGGGAAGTCAGGCATTCCTTTTCACATTATTTTTACAAAGGCGGATAAACTTAAAGCCTATCAGATTGAAGCAAATGTAAAAGCGTACGCCCAGAAATTGTCAGAACTTTGGGAAGAGGTCCCGGCCATGTTTGTTACCTCGGCCGAAAAAAATGAAGGTCGTGATCCGATTTTAAAGACAATAGAAGGTTACAATCAGTCGTTTCAAAAAACGGATGCATAGTAAGGTTGTTTACGGATCTTTCTTTCCGTTATTTTGCGGAAATTTAAATACTTCAAATTAAAACTTCCTCGTTGAAAACGTTACTGAAAAATGGTAACTCAATGAAGGTTAAACTTAAAGAAAACTAATCGCATTAAAGATGAGTGAAAAAGTAGAGTCCAATGGAATGGATTTATTAAAAGAAATAGCAAATGTTTCCGGCAAAAGCGGTTTGTTCCGTATTCTGAAACCGAGCCGTGCAGGGGTAATCGTGGAAAGCCTTGACGACAAACATGAAAAAACCTTAATTGGGCCAACTGCCCGTGTTTCTGTTCTAAAGGACGTATCCATTTTTACAGATGGTGAAGAAGAATCTGTCGCTTTAGCAGATGTTTTTCTTAAAATTAAGGAAGTGCACGGTGAGGAAATTGCTGTGAACACAAAAACTGCTTCAGACAAAGAACTTATTGAGTTCCTTAACAAAATTCTTCCCGATTTCGACAGATCTAAGGTTTACGTTTCCGATATCAAAAAGATAATTACCTGGTATAACCTGTTGTCAAAACATTTGCCTGAGCTCTTCGAAGCTCAGACTGAGGAAGAAACTCCAGTTGAAGAAGTAAAAAGTGAGGTTACCAACGAAGAAAAAAGTGAGGCCTGAGCGGGTCGATTAATAAATCTTAACAGCAAACCCTGTCGGTATGACGGGGTTTTTGTTTTGGCTATAACGAAAATGCCCTCTGTCTTAAAGAGACCTTAAAATGGAAAATTTATCCTTTTTTATCGATCATACCTTGCTGAAACCGACGGCAAGTGAAACGGACATCCGAAAACTTTGTGAGGAAGCATGGATCCACCATTTTAAGGCGGTTTGTGTAGCACCGACATTTGTTGCCTACACCAGGGAGATGCTTGAATTTTGTCCGGTCAAAATAGAAATTTCAACAGTAATAGGATTTCCGTTTGGTTATTCAACAACTAAAACGAAAATTTTTGAAGCCCAGAATGCCCTCGATAATGGTGCTACTGAACTTGATGTGGTGATGAATCTCTCTCAATTCAAATCGATGGCCTACTTAAGTGTAAGAGAAGAGCTGCGAGAGCTGGCCGACATAGCCCATGAAAATAACGCAATCCTTAAAGCGATCGTCGAAACGGCATATTTGGATTCATTTGAACTTTACACAGCATGCGAAATCTGCTCGGAGGCAAAAGTTGACTTCATAAAGACGTCTACAGGTTTTGCCCCTGCCGGAGCCGATGTTGACGTCGTTCGCAAACTGCGATCCATTCTCCCTCCGGAAATAAAAATTAAGGCATCTGGTGGAATTAAAACCTACGAACAAGCTATAGCTATGGTCGAAGCAGGAGCGGAACGGATAGGTACTTCGGCTGGTGTTTCTATTGTTTCGCGTTTATGAGGCACCGAGTTCTGCTAATCAGCTCAGTCCACCCTTCCACGGATCCGAGGATCGTTTACAAAATTGGTCATTCGTTATCAGCCAATTATGAGGTATTTTGCGTTTTACCCAATGCCCTGCACAATAGCTACCTTGAAAAGGTGCAGATGATTTCACTTCCGTACTTTCAAAGACTAACCTGGCGACTGGCATTCACCCATCCTGTAATTCTCTGGAAATGCCTTTTCCTACGGCCCGCCATTGTTCATATCTTCGTTCCCGAGTTGATTCCAATCGCCTTTCTCTTTAAATTACTCGGCGCCAAAGTAATTTATGAAGTTCAGGAGAACCTATACAAAAAATTTGAGATTAAGCGCGTCAACAACAGTGCGGTCTATAAGTTATTGTTCGGTTATTTTGATCAGGCTGCCAGAAGGAAGTTTCATCTTATTTTGACCGAGAAAAGCTATCTGGCGCAATATAAGAACCTAAAATATCCGGCTGTTATCGTTCAAAATTTCGTCTCGACCAGCTTTGTAGATCTCTACTCAGGTGAAAAAAATGCAGGAAACACGAAACCCGTTTTCTTTTATTCCGGCGTTATTTCCATGGAACGATGCTTTGATACACTCGTTGCTGCGTTGATAAAACTGCGCGAAAAACATTCAGAATTTCATGTTCATTTGTTTGGTCCGGTCCGATTCAGCGAGAGGGATGCAACGCAACTCCCGGGATATGACTCGATAAAAAAACATCTCACCTTTCATGGCTATACCGATTTGAGATCGTTGTTGCCATTTGCATCCAAATCTGTGGCAGGCATTGCATTATTGAAGCCGATCGCGGATTATCAGGAGTCATATCCGACGAAACTCTTTGAGTATATGGCATTAAATTTACCCTTGATAACATCAGACTTCCCGCTATATCAGGACGTAATTAAAAATGCAAAATGTGGCTTTTGCATTTCACCATACGACACCGATAAGTTGACTAGCGTTATGGACTGGATCATCTGTAACCCTGAATCAGCCAGAATATTAGGAAATAATGGACGGAAAGCCGCCGTGAAGAAATATAATTGGATTAGTGAGGAAAAATCCCTTTTCGCACTGTATATAAAAATATTGGACTCTAAAATTCAAAAAATATAACAAATTTCCCCAATCCGCTATGATTTTAGAAACTTATTGTTGAATTGTTCAAATATTAAGTACTACGTTTTCTACGAAATATTTAACTTTCGGAATTAAACAGAATCGTTGTTTGCGGGATCAATTTCTCAACCATGTATATTAATACAATCAGTCATTATTTACCAACGGAAGTTATTGGTAATGAATATTTTACAAATCTCAACAACCTTTCAGATGAATGGATTGTAGCACGTACGGGAATTTCAGAGCGACGGAAGGCTTCATCGGATGAAAATACAACCACCATGGCTATTGACGCCGTAGAGTCTTTGCTAAAAAATATTCCATATAGCAAAAATGAGATAGATCTGATCGTTGGCGCTACTTACACACCGTATGATACGATTGTTACCCTTGCTCACGCGGTACAGCACCAACTTCAAATTCCCGATATCCCTGTTGTCAGCATTTCATCGGCCTGTTCGTCTTTGCTAAATGCCATTGAAATTGTAGAAGGCTATTTTGCCATGGGAAAAGCGACAAAGGCCCTCGTGGTCGTGTCGGATCACAACACAGCATATTACAATGAACTGGATACTGTTTCGGGGCACCTTTGGGGAGATGGCGCTTCGGCACTTTTGATCTCTAAGGAAAGACAGACTGACTCCGACATGCAAATCAAAAAATTGATTACGGGTGGCGCTGCAACAAGTGGAAAGGCTACCGAGGCTGTGGTTCTCAGACCTAACGACCGAGGAGTTATCATGCCTTACGGCCGCGATGTTTTCCAAAATGCGTGTATCTATATGCCAAAAGTAAGTCAGCAGGTTTTACAAGCTTGTGGCTTGACGATCGACGATCTGGATTACCTTATTCCGCACCAGGCCAATCACCGAATTAGCCTGAACGTGATCAACACACTTGGTATCCCGGCTGAGAAGTTGATTTCTAATATTCAATATCTTGGCAACACCGGATGTGCAGGATGCGCCATTGCATTATCGGAACACAAAGACGAATTTACTAAAGGACAAAATATTGTAGTCACCGTCTTTGGCGGCGGATACTCTTATGGAGCGATGTTGATTACGATCTAAAAGTTTGACCAGTTTAATATAGTTTGAAAGTTTGGGCGGAATGCAGCCAAACTTCCAAACTATTTCAAACTAACAAATAGGTAACTCCTCCTAATTCACTTCCGGTTCCGAATAACTCGTCGGTTTCCAGGTATTGTTGTCGGGATTGATGTCGGGTAGATTTCGATCCGGGTCAATCGTCACAGATCGCAACGGCCCTTTGGTTTCGGCGCGGAAAGTCCACGAACCCCCTCTCTGCCAAATCTCGACTGGAAGCTCTACCCTTGTCTTCTTGCCACTCACTTCTTCCAGATCCACCTTGGCCGGCATTGCCCATCTATTTAGGTTTTCAATGGTAATAAATGAGCCTTTCTGAGGGTTTTGTTCTACATACGAAACTTCTTTTACACTCTGGTCCAATTGATAGTTTTCAAAAAACCACCCTTTCCAGAACCATCCAAGATCTTCACCAGCAGCATCTTCCATAGTACGAAAGAAGTCGTAAGGAGTAGGGTGCCTGAATGCCCAGCGCTTCACATACATTTTAAACGCGTAATCAAACCGGTCCTTTCCGAGCACTTCTTCCCGAAGCATTTTTAATCCCATCGCCGGTTTGTAGTAAGCTTCCCACCCTAGATTAGCAGGTTGCACTACATCGGGGATGGTCATAATAGGGTCAGCATTTGGCCGGAAAATAACAGGAGCCAGGCGATGCAGATCGTTCAATTGTGTATTCTTATATTCTCCGTTATTGAAATGATCAGTAGACAAAAAATTAATAAAGGTGTTGAAGCCTTCATCCATCCATGCATACTTGCGCTCGTTGCTGCCCACAATCATGGGGAACCAATTGTGCCCGAATTCATGATCGGTTACCTCCCAAAGTTCATCCTTTTTACTTTTACTGCTGCAAAATATGATTCCCGGATATTCCATACCCCCTACTACACCAGCTACATTAGTGGCAACGGGATAAGTAAATTCATGCACATAATTTGAATAAAATTCGATACAACCCTTCACATATTCCGTTGAACGACCCCATGCGTCAGACCCACCTTCTTCTGCCGGATATACCGACTGCGCCAGAGATGTTTTGCCATTCGGAAGATTTATTTTAGCTGCATCCCAGACAAATGCCTTTGAAGTGGACCAGGCAACATCCCGCGCCTGCACGCATTTAAACCGCCACGTAAGCGTGCCTGATTGCTTTGGGCGGGAAGATGGGTTTGTCACTTCCTCGGCAGTCCTGATCATTACTGTATTATCACTTTTTGCGGCATCCGACAACCGCTTCCGCTGCTCCGCAGTAAGCACTTCATTGGGATTCAGCAGCTCACCTGATCCTACCACGATGTGGTCCCAGGGAACAGTGACATTGTATTCAAAATCACCATACTCTAGATAAAACTCACCCGCTCCCAGATACGGAAGTACATTCCATCCTTCGATATCGTCAAACACGGCCACTCTTGGATACCACTGCGCCATTTCATAAATCACTCCATTTTTAGTGTGCAGCGTTCCCATCCTGTCGGCCCCGTATTCAGGAACCTTAAACCCATAACCGATTTTAATTTTTATGACATCTCCGTTTGGTTTCAAAGTATTTGCAAGACGAATCTGCATCCTGGTGTCCGTAACGATATAGTTTGCTTCGACTGCTTTGTCTTTTCCCTGCTGAATTGATACAGATTTGATCGCATCGCCACCAACAAACCCATTATTTCCAAAGCGTCCCCCAATAATAGGCGTTGTCTTTCCGCCCCTCGACTGGTCATTAAAAGCATTTTGATCGAGCTGTATCCAGATAAATTCCAGCGCTTCCGGACTATTATTTTTGTAGGTTATCTCCACGTCCCCGCTCAGCATGCCTTCTTCTTCATTCAAAGCAACATTGATTTTGTAATCTGCCCGATTCTGCCAGTAATGCGGTCCGGGAGCTCCGCTCCCCGAGCGATATTCGTTTCCTGGCTGGGAATTGAACAGGGGGTGAAAAAGTACATGGGCATCATATTTCACTTTCTCATCGTCCTGAGCGATTGAATTGGAAAGGCTTAGGCAGCATATGGCAACGATACCCAAGCGTATTAAAGAAATTTTCATTCGTATGGTTAAATAGTAAAAAAGACGTGTATCAGGTAACGGACAATATACAGCTTTTCGCGTTTTTTCGCAGAAAAAGTTTCATTATTACCATTCATTTGCGACTTTTACAACCGACCCTTTGATTACCAAAACAGCCTATGCGCAAGCGACTAAGCCTTGATGACTATACTAAAGGGATACTTTCATGTGACAGAGTAGTTCTTAGCCGCGCCATCACTGTGATAGAAAGTAAGCTTGCCGCGGACCGTATTCTTGCTAAGTCAATTCTCGAAAGTATTCTGCCTGAAACGGGAAAATCCATCCGAATCGGAATCACTGGTGTACCCGGAGTTGGCAAAAGTACCTTCATTGAATCTTTCGGAAAATTCCTCACTTCCCTGGGGAAAACGGTAGGAGTCCTGACCATCGATCCTTCAAGCCAACGCTCGGGCGGAAGCATACTCGGAGACAAGACGCGTATGGAAACCCTATCGCACGACGCACTCGCATACATTCGTCCGTCGGCAACGGGACTTTCGCTTGGCGGTGTGGCAGACAACACCCGGGAAACTTTGCTGCTGTGTGAGGCAGCGGGATTTGAAGTGATGATTATTGAAACAGTGGGAGTTGGTCAGTCCGAAACGCTGGTTCACGGAATGACTGATTTTTTTTTGCTTTTGATGCTGGCGGGCGCGGGTGACGAACTTCAGGGCATCAAGAAGGGGATCATGGAGATGGCAGACGCTGTGGTCATTAACAAAGCGGACGGAATCAACGTGCCAATTGCGGAACAGGCAATCCGTACATACGAGAATGCACTGCACCTTTTCCCAAAATCCCGTTCCGGGCATATAACTAAAGTAATGGCGTGCTCAGGCCTTGATGGAACAGGAATTTCCGAGTTATGGGATACGGTATTGAATTACCAAAAACTGACCATTGCTAACGGTTATTTTGTAAAAAACCGGCAGTCTCAAAATATCGACTGGATGCATGAGCGAATCAGGCAAACACTGGAGCATGAATTTTATCAAAATCAGAAAGTGAAACGTAGCCTTGCCACAGTTGAAAAGCTCGTAAAAGAAGAAAAGGAACTCCCGAGTGTCGCTGCCGAACGATTGTTAGACTTGTTTTTTTTCGAAAAAAATAAGCTTGGCATTTGAAATGAATTGGCTTAACCCCCTTTTTAGCAACTTTGAATTTAAAATTTATCCCAAAAGAAATTTTTAAATTAAGTTTGAACGTTACATAACGTATTGGAAAACTTAACATAAATCTGCTGCCATCCATGAAACCATTTAAAGTCTTAAGCAAAACCGCCATACTTGCCTTTTTAATCCTCGCCATGGCGATCGAATCCTGCAAGAAAGACGATCCAGAGCCAACCCCTGTTGATACCAACCCGATTGTAGGAAGTTGGCAATTTGTTTCGGTAGCACCGGAAACGGCTGGAACCTCAATTCCGAACCTTGCTTTAATCCCAACCCTTGCTCCTTGCATAACAAGCCTGGTCTTCAAATTCGAGTCTAACAATAAGGTCACTGCGTCTGGCTGCGAATCCGCGATTGCGATTTTAACTGCCAGCGGTTATCTGACTGTCGGAACTGATACCAAATGGAAAGTTGAAAACGGCAAACTGAAACTCACCAATGGCACGACTGTACAGGAATTTCCGATTACCCAGCAAGCCACACAGATGACCATTACAGTGAACACAAACACAGATAAGACGCTCCCGGTCTTAAATGCTGTAATTGTCTTCAAAAAGATTTGATCGGATCATTTTTTGTTCAAAAAGTGGAAGGACCAGTTAATAAATCAGCTGGTCCTTCCACTTTTTGAATCTATGCACCTGCCACTAAAAGCATGTCTATCAATTGCGCCGCCGATAGACCGATCAACCGCTGGTATGATCACACACGATCAACCATTTACCTTTAATTTTGCGCCAGAGCAAAGTATAATAGCCGCTTGCGTCTCCCTTCTCAGGCCTGGTCAGGTAAAACTTCCCAACGAGAAACGCAACGTTAGGTTCTGGAAATGAAATGTTTATGAAGTCGAATTTAAGCGTTCCCATGGTAGGACGGTCAGGATATCGCTTCAAATAATTTTCATACGTGGCTTTGTAGCCATAGGTTACGCCACTCTTTCCAACAAACATCAGTGAATCCGATTCCCAGTATCCATTCATAAACGAAGCGATATTTCCCTTGTTCCAGTCAGCCGCTTGCCGATTCATGGTTTTGTAAATTTGATCCTTATCACCAGTGGCCTGACTCATCGCAACTTTCACAATGAGTATCAGAAAAATCGTTAAAACACAGTTTCTCATATTTTTTATAGATTTTTGTATCGGAATTAAAGATAGGTTTTAGATTTTCTAAGATCTAAAAGAGAATCTGCTTCTTTCATAAAACAACTTGGGATCATGGGAATGTTTAACAATATATTCAAAAAGCTTGACAGGCAAAAATATCCATTTATCGACGGACTGTATTATCTGTTTATGATTGTATTTCTCCTGATACTTTTTCTTTTCTTTAAATAATCTGTGGCTGATAATCCTTATCTATTTATTATCAATCCTCATTCGGGAACCTCGATTGGTAAAGATCCGGACGAGATATCCAGGGCAATTGAGGTTTTTTCAAAAAGTTACGACGCTTCGGCTCAGATTCTTTTTACCAAAGAAAGGGGGCATGCCACAGAGCTGGTTAGAGAACAGTTGAACCAGGAAAATTGGAAAGCCATTGTCGCAGTAGGCGGAGATGGCACTGTGAATGAAGTAGCCAAATCCCTGGTTGCCTTGCCTGTACCGCTAGGCATCATTCCGTTGGGCTCCGGAAATGGGCTTGCTCGTCACTTGGGGCTTCCACTTACCTTGTCTGCGGCATTGACACGCTTATTTCAGGGAAAAATCATCACCATTGATAGCGCGGAGCTAAATGGATTCCCTTTCTTTTGTACTGCGGGAGTCGGTTTCGATGCCTATGTGGGACATCTGTTCAGTCAGCAAAATAAGCGTGGCCTGGCAACCTATATTTCAGTCTCGTTAAAATCTTACCTGGATTATAAGCCTCAGACCTATCGGCTCAACGGAAAGGAAATGGAGGTTTTTTCTATTTCATTTGCCAACGCCGGCCAATATGGAAACAACGCCTGGGTTGCTCCAAAAGCTGACTTAAGAGATGGTTTGCTGGATATATGCACCATAAAACCTTTTCCGTTGTGGTATGGTACGGATCTTACGTTTCGAATGTTCAATAAGATACTTAAGCCTTCAGCCTACGTCTCTTACGAAAGGGTAAAGGAGGCCGTTGTAGAATCAGCCAGTCCTCCGATGATCCATTTTGACGGAGAACCGCTGCAACTCGAAACAACCAGGATCGAAATAAAGATAAGACCTCAGAGCTTAAACGTAATCGTCTAACAAACTCGAAATAAAGGTTCAGACCAGTTTTTTTATAATCTCTATGTCAAAAAAAAATCGTTCAGGTGTGGTCTACTCTACTGATCCGGACTTTGAGTTTTCCGATTCTGGCGAAGATGAAGCCGAAACTCTTATGCCAGCCCAACAAGATCTGCGGTTATGGCTGGATCGCAAGGGAGGCGGAAAAGTGATAACGGTGGTAAAAGGGTTTATTGGAAAGTCAGCGGATCTCGAGGCACTTGGGAAACAACTGAAATCCCTCTGCGGCAGCGGCGGAACTGTTAAAGACTATGAAGTTCAAATACAGGGTGATCACCGGGAAAAAGTGATTACCTGGCTGTTGTCAAAAGGTTATAAGGCAAAAAAAGCGGGTGGGTAAGATGGCATGGGGCCTAAACAAGCGGTAAGCGCTGTTCCCATGCCCCCGGCCCCTAGCTCTATGCTACAAAACCGCGCTCGTATCTTTGGTTACTGGCGCCGGTTGCGGAAGCGGTGCTTGGTTTTGCGGAAAGTTACCGCCGTGATTTTCCAAAACCTCAACCTTTGTCACAAAATACTTGGTTTCGCCATTCCAGGGAAGAGTAAAGAACTTTTCTTCGTAGGTGAGTGAAACACGAGAGCCATTTTTGATTGCAAGATCAAGATTCTCAATGGCCTCTTTGTTCTTCCCACTTACCGAAAACGGCCACTCCGAAGATGTCATGGTTCCATCGCCATCGTACAATCCACCCGTCCGGAGCTCTCCTTCATAGGTTTTGAACACATAGCCTTTGTTGCTAAGCTTGTTTACAAAGCCGCCGCGTTTACCTTCACTATAGTAGCCGAATGTGAGGTAATATATTATTCCAAACACGATGGCTAGAAATACAAAGAAGAAGACCCACTTACGCATGATGATATTTTGTTTGTTAATGAAGCGAACTTCGTAAAACGGTTTGATTTTTCCTAGTTATTATTTTGCCCTTATTGCTATCACAGGATCCATTCTCGCAGCTAGCATCGCCGGAATAATTCCCGACAATACACCAATGATACTCGACACTGCAAGCCCAAGAATGATGTTTCCGGGAGTAAGGATTATTTCAAGCGCGCCAAGCGACATAAAGGACATCAGAAAAACCAGAAAAATACCCACCAATCCACCCACCAGGCTAAGCATAATGGCTTCAAAAAGAAATTGAAACAGTATCGCGTAATTCTTCGCTCCTAGTGACTTCTGAATACCTATTAGATTTGTACGCTCTTTCACGGAGACAAACATGATGTTGGCGATCCCAAAACCACCTACCAAAATAGAAAAACTGCCAATTACCCATCCTGCAATCGTCAAAACGGAAAAAAGACCTGATATAGCTTGGGTAGCAGCTTCAGGGCGGTTCAATGCGAAGTTACTTTCTTCCCGAGGCTTAATACCTCGCTTGGTACGCATAAGACCCGTTATCTCTGCTTCAACTTCCTTCATTCCGTCATCCTCCGGGAAACCCTTCACTACAATATCTGCACTTCGGCGGCCCGATTGAAACAACTTGGTAAATGACGAAAAGGGAATGATACAATTCTTATCAGGATTCCCTCCGAAATCAACCAGACTTTCCCCTTTCTTAGCCTGAACTCCCACCACGATAAACTTATTTCCTGCAAGCTTAAACTCTTTACCGACAGGCTCCTGGCCAGGAAAAAGGGTTTGGGCAATCTCGTACCCCACAACGGCAACATTTCTCGCATTATTTGACTCGGTCTGCATAAAATACCGGCCGTTACCAATGGGGATATCCGAAATCATATTGTACTCGTAAGAAACGCCTTGAATTTGTGCTTGTACGCTATTCGAGCCATTTTTGAGCGTCGTTGCTCCTCGGAAGTCCATAACCGCCACCGCACTGGCACTTTCCAGATTATCATACAAATATTTGTATTCGGCATAAGAAGGTTCTGGGCGTTGAAAATATTTCCACCAGGGATAATCGTCGGTAAAAAGCCAGGGAAATTTCTGAACATAAATCACATTATTCCCAATAAAGCTCATACTGTCCTTGATACTTTTTTCAAGCGAATCAACAATGGTAAATACCGCCACAATAGCAAAAATACCAATTGTAACACCCAAAAGAGATAGAGTCGTGCGTGTAAGGTTCGACTTCAGTGCCTGCCATGCAAAACGAAAACTCTCTAATAATTGCCGTAAAAATTTCATGTTCGCCTGTGAGCTTAAATTCTAAATCGGGTAATCCTTTGAATCACACAAGGTAATGTGAAAGCTCCACGAACTAAACTAAATTGTTATAAATGGCTCGTCGCTGGTTTGAACTGTCTTAAGCCAGTAAATTTCTAAAAACATTTTTAGGAAAAATTTCATAAAATCAACATCATACTACTCCTCTTATTTACATTTGGTAAATTACATCACAAACTATAACACATAAAAGTATGTCAGCACGATACCTGCTAATTCTACTATTTGCTTCAGTAACCAGCCTTGTAACTGCGCAGAAACCGGTTCAGGAATCGACTGGTTTCTACCAGTTTTTGTCCGACGATCCCAATCAAAAACCCTTTTATAATGATAGAAAAGGGGTTATCGCAAAAAATGGAATCGTAGCTTCGGCTCATCCGGAAGCTTCAAAAGTAGGAATAGAGATTCTAAAAGCTGGCGGAAATGCCGTAGACGCAGCGGTGGCGGTTCAGTTTGCACTTGCCGTCGTGCACCCATCGGCTGGCAACCTTGGCGGGGGAGGTTTTCTGGTTTTTCGCGATAAAGACGGCAAAAGTTTTAGCATTGATTTTAGAGAAAAAGCTCCTTCCAAAGCCCATGCCGATATGTATCTCGACAAAGACGGTAACGTGATTCCAAAGTCAAGCACGCTTGGACGCCTGGCATCCGGTGTTCCGGGATCGGTAGCTGGTATGGCGGAAGCACACGCAAAATATGGTAAGCTTCCCTGGAAACAACTCCTTCAACCCGCGATAGACCTTGCCAAAAAGGGTGTGGTGCAATCCGAAAGGGAAGCACGTGGTTTAAACGCGATCAAAAACGACCTTCTTGAGTTGAATCCAGGAACGAAATATTTTCAAAATCCGAATGGAAAAGAGTGGGTGGCTGGCGATGTACTGGTTCAGAAGGACTTAGGAAACGTTCTTCGACGGGTGCAGAAAAAAGGAAGGGACGGATTTTACAAAGGCAAAGTGGCCAAGAGGCTGGTTAAGGACATAACTACTGACGGAAAGGGAATAATTAGCCGGAAAGACCTTGCGGATTATCATGCACAATGGAGAGAAACCATTAGCGAAAACTATAAAAACTACAAGGTGATCACAATGGCTCCGCCATCAAGTGGTGGAATTGCATTGCTGCAGCTTATGAGGATGACTGAGCCTTTTCCACTTCGGAAATGGGGCTGGCACAGCGACTCGACGATCCAGGTGATGATTGAAGCCGAGCGCCGCGTATACGCAGACCGTGCCAAGTTCCTTGGAGATCCCGATTTCGTGAAGGTTCCTAGATCCGCACTGATCAGCAAAGGCTACCTTGATCAGCGATGGAAAGATTTTGCATGGGACAAAGCAACAGACAGTAAAAATATAGAAGGCGGAGTCATGCCAGGCTACGAAAGCCCTCAAACAACACACTTTTCGATCGTGGACAAAGAAGGAAACGCGGTTGCGCTCACCACAACGCTCAATGGAGGGTATGGGAGTAGGGTTGTGATAAAAGGAGGCGGCTTCCTGATGAATAATGAAATGGATGATTTTAGTGTCAAAGCCGGAGCTCCTAATATGTACGGGCTTATTGGTAACAAAGCGAATGCAATAGCCCCCGGTAAGCGCATGCTATCATCCATGACACCGACTATCATCGAAAAAGACGGAAAACTACTCATGGTGGTGGGGACGCCGGGAGGTTCTACAATCATTACCTCGGTATATCAAACAATTCTTAACGTATTGGAGCATGGCATGACGATGCAACAGGCAGTGAACGCATTAAAATTTCATCACCAATGGCTTCCTGATAAAACCACCTTTGAATCGAATGCCTTTTCCGAAGCCACAGTTCAGAAACTCCAGAACAAGGGATACATCCTTGAAATGCAGCGAAACTCTATTGGCCGCATGGACTGTATACTGGTAATGCCGGACGGTTGGCTGGAAGGCGGCTCTGATCCAAGGGGTGACGATACGAGCGTTGGCTACTAAGAATAAAAAGATTTGGAATGCTTTTAGTGCCTTTGATGTTTCCACAGAACATCAAAGGCATAATTTTTTATAACAGAACACATCCAGTCTGTTTATAGGTGTTTCTCCAAATTGACCAAATGCTGCTTATGAAAAAACTCGCCTTCATTCTGTTGTTAACTGCAACCAGCTTCTTGTGGTATTGTAAAAAACAAGCTGCTGTAGAAGAAGTTGTTCCTCAGCAGGGTCAGGGGGAGTATTATCCGGATGGAACAGCTAAATTCCTTAAATCGTTAAAAGTTGCCGAAGCTGAAAAAATCACCTACGATTCGTTAACCAAAAACTTCACAGTTACAATGCCCACGAATTTTTCGGCTGATGAAATTACGCTCGCACTTTCATTTTATAGCGGAATCAGTTTATTGGACAGCGCTGGGTCTGCGATCACGGCAACTGCAATAAAATTCACTTACAAAGGGAGCGATCCGCTTAGGTTTTCTTTGCAGGAAACAAAGGGCACGAAAATGCTCTACACGGTTTATGTAAATGTTCCTGGCCAGCCCAATATTGAGCTTGTTAACAATGAAATACCGATAAACGCCGGCCCGCTGGATTTGCCGCTGCGAATTATTTCCGGGCTTGGAACGACCCCATCCACCCCTGGGGACTCGAATCCAAAAGTGAAGCTAATTGATCGAAAGACGAATTTTACTATCGAAGGAACTTACTATAACAAACTGATTTACGCTTATATTCAGGATGCAGGAAAGCTTATCTCATCCCAGAATGTGGCACTGGAAATTAATTTTGCTGTAGGGAAGAAAGCTGTTTTTGAAAACCTAAAATTCAAAAGAGGCTTACCCAGGGCAAGTCTTTCAGGAAACGACAATGTTCTGATAAACAAAACGGATTCAATACTTGCTTATGGGGGCTATTACAGTCGGTCAGAAAAATATTCGGTGCAATTTACCAACGATTTTCTGAGCGTGCCGATATCCCTTGAAATGAAATTTATTGATTCCCTTCGTATATCAAACGCACCGAAGGATATTCCAGACGGGTCATATCTCCTTACATTTTTTGAAGGAGACAAAGCCATTGGCAAAAGTTCAGTATATTTCTCGGCGAGCAAGTCCCACTCTATTGAAACAATCTGGAAGGGCATGCCCGAACTTGCTCTTTCACGAAATACAGAAAAGCTTTCGTTCAAAAAAGGTGATGCATTTTATGCCAAGCCCTGGCCTCCAAAGTATGTTTCAAGTTCTGGCTCAAACTCATCGTTTACAGATAGCGACTTGCAAATTCTCAAATTAAAAAATGGCACTGTTACGCTTGAATTAAAGCCTGAGCTAGCTGTTGTAACCTGGGCGGTTGCCGGCTTCAAGTTTGCGATTGGGAAATATACAATTCCGGAAAACATTTTATCTGGCTCCTATGAAGCAACCCTTGTCTTTGCAGATAAGCAGGAATCCAAACCATACTGGTCAAAAATTGAAATTCGCTGACCGAACTCAATAGGTAAGGGCTGTGATCAATGACTCATATTCTGGAAACAGCTCTGAAAAAACACGCCTGTCGGCCATTTCAAAATCCAAAAAATCAAATCCCGGAGCAACAGTACAACCTACAAGACAATAAGAGCTTCCCGCCATGGGCTTTGAAGCAAACCAGCTTCCGGCGGGTATCACTGCCTGAAACACTTCCCCATTCTCAGGGTCCGAGCCCAATTTAATCGTTTTGAGTACCCGTGTGTCAGGATGGATTACAAAAATTTCAAGCGCCTCACCGGAATAGAAGTGCCACATTTCGTCCGATTTTATCCGGTGAAATGCCGAGAAATCCTCTGATTCCAGCAAAAAATAAATCCCCGTCGAGAAAGACCTGTTTCCTCCAAAACGATCAGGCAAAGCGTTCTGATTAATCAATTCTCCTGACCTGTAGGTTTCAGCGTAATATCCTCCCTCAGGATGTGGCAGAAGATCGTATTTTTCTATCCAGTATTTTGCTGGCTTAACCATAGTGATATAAAATATTAAGGCTTTCAGATCAGTCAGTACAATACCTTCGTACCTGCTTTTTCAATGGAAACCGATTCTTCATTTTTTTTATCAGTAATCAGCACCTGGATTAAACCCAGCGGTGCAAACTGCAAATAACTTTCCTTTCCTATCTTGCTGGAATCACAAAGTAAATAGGTAACTGCTGAGCTCGCCGACATGGCCAGCGTGATACCAGCTTCATTTTCAGAATGTGCACTTAAACCATGTTTAAGGGATATTCCATCCACACCAAGAAACGCTTTGTCGGCACGGTATCTCGAAATATGTTCCTCTGCTATTTTACCATGAACAGCCAGCCTTTCAGGGTCGACCTCTCCCCCTACCAGATTAACTTGCACCGATGATCCCGTCAGTTCATACACAACTGGCAAAGAATTGGTGACAACCCTTATTTTCAAATTTTTAATATATTGGCATAATCTGAAAACGGTGCTTCCGCAGTCCATAAAAATAATATCTCCATCTTTTATCTCCTGGGCCGCTAATCGACAAATATGATCTTTTTGCTCAATATTCCTGGCAACCTTGTGTGCAAAATCGAAAGGCTTTTTTATCAGATCCACTTTCATAATACCTCCATGAGTGCGGTAGACCAGGCCGTCCGCAGTAAGGCTCACCAAATCCCTGCGAACAGTGATCTCCGAAGCGGCCAGCTCATCCGCTAACTCCTTCACAGTCACCTCGCCCCTTTCATCGAGTAACTCCAGAATTATATTTTTTCTTTTTTGGAAATTCATAAGATATCGTACATTTGTTCAAAAATAATCAAAAACAATCATACTTGATCATTATGAATGATAAAATTAGTCTTGTTAAAGAAGAGATTCTCTCAGACAATTGGTACACACTACGAAAAATAACGTTCGACTATCAGCGGGCAGATGGAAGTTGGGAAAGACAATCCCGTGAAGCGTACGATCGTGGCAACGGCGCAACCATTTTGCTGTTCAACAAAGAAAAGCAAACGGTGATTCTTACCCGTCAGTTTCGCCTTCCTACTTACACCAATGGAAATGACACGGGAATGCTAATAGAAGCTTGTGCAGGATTACTTGATAAGGATAATGCGGAAGATTGTATTAAAAGGGAAACAGAAGAAGAAACCGGATATAAAATTAAATCGGTCAAGAAGATTTTTGAAGCCTATATGTCGCCCGGCTCAGTTACCGAAATTCTGTACTTTTTTACCGCCGAGTACTCCGATGATATGAAAGTCAGTGACGGCGGGGGCTGCGAAACGGAGCAGGAAAATATTGAAGTAATGGAGATTCCATTTACGAAGGCTATCTCGATGATCTCCAAAGGAGAGATAAAAGACGCTAAAACCATGATGCTGATTCAATATGCGCAGATCAATGGCTTGCTGGCTGCATAAAAAAGGGTTGAAGAAAAAACTCTTCAACCCCAAATTCACGTTATGCTGCCGGATCCGGTGTTTCAACTGCAACATCGGTTGTTCCCTTATTTCCTGAAATTTTTGCAAACAGATCTTTCAGAAAACCCTCAGCATCCGGGAAATTGGATTTAAGCGTTTCCGATCCTTTTGTCTTGAGCTCTTCAAAATATTCCGGAGCCTTATCAATTACGCCCTCCGCTTCTGCTTTCAGGTCCGTTGCTTTTGTTTTTAGGTCTTCAAGAAGTTTTTCTCCTTCTTCGGTCTGGAGATATTTATGTGCAGCAACTCCTGCTGCTGCGCCAAGAATGAATGTGGCGAGGTGTTTTGCGTTTATACTCATGATTTTCAGATTCTTTGGTTGATAACTGGACTAAAGGTACTTATGTTTTTAGATAAAAGAAACAGGGACAGACGCATATCCATGAACGGTAAAAAATGATGCCAGTTCTTCCAAAACTTCTAGCCAGCGGCAACCTGCGATTTCGGCAAGTACTTTTATTAATCAGATTTAAAGGCATAGCAGCGCAAAATGCGTTCCAACTGCGTTAATTGACCTGTTGAAGTCATTTAATCTCAAACGCTGCCTGCATTTTATATGTAAGTTTTATTTTTTGAAATTGCACATCGCTATCCTGCACTGCATCCGCCGATTCGGCTGTGGCAAATGTTCGCATGTTGGCCTTGTACATTGGCTGCGGATACGATGCGTTATCCTCCAATTCATTTATTTCCAGGGCCTGCCCAATCTTCTGATCAACAGATTCCAGCAGATAAGTCGCTTTTTCTTTTGCGGCCTTTAACGCATTGATTTTTACCTGCTTTTTGAACTCCTCCTTCTTAGAATGGTCCACACGCGCTATGTTGGCGTATTGTATGCCACGAGCATCTATTTTTGACAGAATACCATCCAACTTATCGGCGCGATCCACTTTCAATTCATATTGTTTACTCTCCAGAAACGTTGCAGGTTTCTTCTTTTTATCTATATAGTTTTGATACCCCCCGACGCCGCTTACCGATAAAGCCTCTCTGGACAGTCCAGCATCCGTGATCGCTTTGGTTAGCTGCTTTTCTAGCATGGTGATGACAACCTTGTCTTTTTGGTTTTTCTCATCATTATAGTATTCTCTAATTGAGATATTAAAATAAAGTTCGTCCGGAATTACCTCCATTTCGGCTGAGCCGGTAACTTGAATTTTTCTCTGCGGTGTTGGCATTACCAGATTCGTTTGTGCAAAGGAAAATGTAGAAATAGCCCCCAATAAAAGTGAGCTTAACAAAAACGTTTTTTTCATGACTAAATAATAAAATGAGTTATATACTTTACTGTTTGTGACAGACAATGGCAAAACGAAGCCATCTCCGGCTTATTGCAAACCGGAGTTTAGATGAAAACGCGAAGGAAAGGTTTAAATATGTGACCTATTATCGTGTTGTTTGAATACTAGATACTGCCACAAATAGCCTGAATAGCTCAGGTGAAATTGTTATAGATCGAATCCATAATCCTTACAAAATGCTGGTAGTCATCTTCCTCTAAATCTCCCCAGCCCTTTCGTCTGATTTCTGCAACTGTCGGAAACGCATCTTTATACAATGTTTTCCCGGTATCGGTCAGAAATAAATTAAACTTACGGCGGTCCCCGACCACAAGTCCGCGTTCAACAAGTCCTTTTTTTTCTATTAAATCAATGATGCGTGTAACCGTCGGAGGATCTTTGAAAGTCAGCTCAGCCAACTCATTCTGGCTAATACCTGGTTGTCTCTCGATATGATCTATTAAAACCCATTGATCTACGGTAAGGTCGAAACCGGCCTCGTGAAGTTGCTTTTGCAAAGCATTACGTATTTTCTTTATCGTCGTGTCAATTTTGAAGAAATAGGCACGTTGGTCAGATTGGTGCGTCATGGGGGTAAATGATTATGCCAACTTTATTTACTAACATAAGTCACTGCAACTATTGGTCTACTAACAATTGGCGTCGGACATCGTTGCATTTCAGGTCCTTTTGATCGTATTTTATGCAATTATGCCGTATTACTTTATTACCTTTTTCATTTTCAACTTGTCATAAACCGCAAGCGCCTCAGCCATATTCTGTTGTCCAATTTTACTCGTGCCTATCTTTTGATACCCACCCCCATTTTCCGCAAAAAATTTCTCAAAAACATGATTGGTTGTATCCGCATACGCCCTTAACATTTTTAGTTCGTAATCCTTGACCTCAACGAATGTCCATTCTTCAGCAAATTTACGATCATCAAATCGGGTATAGACTTTCTTTAACGGAAACGTAAATGTTTCTGTGCCAATACGAATTTCGTATTTATTAAATTTAAGCTCATCTTGGTTATACGACAGTATCGTCATTTGTGGCCAGATTTCATCGCCTTTTCTTGCCAAATAAAATGAAAAACCACTCGTATTTGGACGAACAGACTCATATCGTGAAATATAGCACCACGTTTTCGTGGAATCCTCGTAATCTACCTGGTACCCGTCCAGTTCAGCGTCGGAAAGCCCTCCCCTTGATTTAAGGTCCTGTAATTGGCCGCTTGAAGTGGTGGTAGTCTTTTTCGAACCGCAGTTAACAAAAAGTAAATTCAATAGTAAAATCGCAACAATCGCAGAAAATCTCAGCATTTTTATAATGGGTTTTGTAAAATTCATGGCGCGGATGAAAATTTCATACCTCCGGACGCTCAGCTCCATTTCCATAAGGAACGATGTAAACAATACCGTCTATGTAACCAAATTGACCATTTTAGAAGGATATTTATTCAAAATACCAATCAAGGGTATCGTACGAGGTCAGACTCTGAAAATCCAGGATTAAACCCAGCATATCACTATTTCAGATACTCCTGTGCGTTTATACCCCTTTTTTAAAAACGAAATACCCGAAAGACCAACAATCCTTCGGGTATCGCATTTTATCAGTTTGATTAAATCTGTACTATGCAGAATTTCGAGCCGCATTTATAATTCCAAACATCGCTCTCATAACCAGCTGATTATAAGTCTCTACGTCAACAGGCAAGTTTTTCGGATCCTCAGAAAGCATTTGTAAAGCATATTGCTGAATCGTTATCAGAGGCAAGACGATCCGCTCGCGAACCTTGATCGACACCTTCGTGACGTTGTTGCTATCCAATAGTTCCTTCTGCTCCGAAACATCAAGCAACAGCTGTAAAGTAAGTTTGAATTCATCATGCATCTTATCCCAAAACTCTTTATAGCCTTCCTCTTCACGCAGGTATTTAGTAGCGGGGAAGAATGCCTTCGACAACGATTGCATCGAGTTTTCGATCAAGGTCCTGAAAAATAGCGACTTTTTATACAATTTCTTGATTGCCTCTTTTTTTCCCTCCTTGGACAAGTGTTCAATAGCGGATCCAAAACCATAAAACCCGGGAACATTCTGTTTCATCTGTGCCCACGATCCTACGAAAGGAATAGCTCTCAGATCTTCAAATTTCAGCCCCTCATCCGCATTGCCGCGTTTGGTCGGCCGACTTCCGATATTGGTTTGTCCATAAAACCGAAGCGGCGTTTTTTTGTCAAGATACTTGACGAACATCGGATGACCCTTAAGATCCAGATACGAATTATAGGCAGCATTAGCCATTTCTTCCAAAAGAGTTTTGTCAGCTTCGTTTAATTCCTCTTCCTTTCTATGACCTTTAAACAGATGATTTTCAAGTCCGGCAGAGAAAAGTCTTTCCAAATTGTACATGGCTGTTGTGACCGTACCATAATTGGAGCTGATCGTTTGTCCCTGTACAGTCAGCTGAATTTCCTTGTCCTCAATATCCTTGCCCAAAGAAGAATAGAAATTATGGTTGTTACCACCACCACGCGCAGGAGGCCCCCCACGACCATCGAAGAATGTTACTTTTATTCCCAATTCCCGAGAAACCTTCGTCAATTCTTCTTTTGCAGTATATATAGACCAGTTGGCTCTCAAATATCCACCATCTTTGGTACCATCCGAGAATCCCACCATAATCGTTTGATGATTATCGCGGTTTTTAAGATGAGCCCTGTAATAATCGTTTTCGTATAACATGCGCATGATACCCGGAGCATTTGCCAGGTCATCCACGGTCTCAAAAAGGGGAACGACGTCCAGCGCAAGCTTTCCTTCCTTGTCGGCGATCAGGTTTTTGGCCAGTGCCACGACCTGCATCACGTTCAAAGCAGACTGGTTATTACTGATTACGTACCTGTGTGCTCCGCGCTCACCGTTCTTTTCCTGAATGGTCTTAATCGCCCGGATCGAACCCAGAATGTCCTTCGTCAGCGGGTCCTCGTAATCTTCGTCGCGAAGCGGGATATCAAGAGATAAAAGCAAATCAATTTTTTTTGCTTCATCCCAACTTTCATAATCACTGTACTTTAAAAGGGGTATCTTACGCTCCAACCGTTTCAAAATGTCCTCCCATGCTTTCGTGTGCTTGCGGCTGTCCTGACGAACATCCAGGCTGGCGAAAAAGAACCCAAAGATGTTGAGTTTTAGAATAAAATTATCCAGCAGCTCAACAAACAACCCCTGATGCTTTGCAATAAGGACTTCCCGTGCCTTCAAAAGTTCATCTATCAGTTCATGGGCGTTATTATATCCTTCTTCAAATGGTCCAAAGATGGTACTATTCATTTTGCGTTCAGCAAGCGCAACAGCGTCGTCTACTCCTTTGAAAGTAAGCCTGCGTTTGAGCGTTCGCAAATCACGATAATATCCCCTAAGCAAAGTTTCACGTAATCTGCCCGCCACCTGGAGTGTAATTTCCGGATTCACAAAGTGATTACCATCCCGATCGCCTCCCGGCCAGAAACCCAGACGAAAAACATTGGTGTAGGGCCAGTCATGTACACTCATTCCCAAGCCGTTGATCAACTTTATCAGAATTGACGGTATCGCATCATAGTACACGTTTTCAAGAAACCAGCATAAACTGACTGCCTCATCAAATGGTGTTGGCTTTTCATGATTGATGAAGGCTGTTTTACCAAGCTGAAGCAGCAACTGATTGACTTCCGTAAAGTCGTTGATCTTGATCGCATCCTCCAGATCATTGATTATACCTAAAACTTTACCCGAATAAAATTGTGTAGGATGTGCGGTAAGTACAATCCTCACACTGAAGTCTTCAAGTTTCGCTAATAACTTCTTACGAAGGGCTTCACCATCCAGGCGCTCTAGCAGGTAGGCAACCGACCCTTTGCCTGTAAGGTCGTGGGTCTGATCAAAAGCTGCATCTTCAACAGAATCGAAAAGAACCACCTGTCTTTCAATATATTGGATAAATGCAAAAAGAAGATCTGCCCTTTCTTTCTCCGTTGCAGTTTCGAGAAGCTCCTCAAAAAAATTTTCTATGATTTGTCTTGGTGATTTCCCCTCCTGAAAACCCACTTCACTTTGCTGAGTCAGCAGGGGGAGTAACGACCCGGTCTGGAAAATTCCTCTGTAAGGTAAACTCAGAAAAAGGCTATTAAAAATATTGTATTTCGTAACTACGGCGTCCTGAAAACTGTTATTCATAGTGGAGTGACAAAATTTTATTTGGAAACATGCGACTAAAAGCAAAGATACCGTAAAAAAACCGGTTTCATGCCTTTGGGTGCGCTTGTTCGTGTGTTTTTTTAAGTTTTTCGATTGAATTGTGGGTATAAATTTGGGTAGCTGCAAGATTAGCATGCCCCAAAAGCTCCTTAATTGCGTTCAAATCTGCCCCTCTGTTTAATAAATGTGTGGCATAAGTGTGCCTGAGAACGTGTGGGCTTTTTTGTAAAAGTGTGGTTACCGCGGATAAATATTTTTTTACAGTACGCTGTACAAAAACCGGGTAGGCGGCCTTTCCAGCATCGGTTAGAATCAAACATCTGGTCTCTTCTTCCGGTGACCTCACAATAAGGTATTGCATCAGAAGTTTTACCAAAGCGTGCGAAATCGGCACTAGTCTCTCCTTGGAGCGCTTACCATAGACGCGTATGGTTCTACCGGATAAATCCAAATCCTTTATTTCCAGACCGATCAATTCGGACAAGCGAATGCCGGTTCCGTAAAGTAATTCGAGTATGCAACGATCACGCAGGCCAGAGAAGTCTTCGCTGAATTCCGTTTGATCAAAAAGCATCTCCATTGCTTTCTCCTCGACATAAGCAGGAAGTTTTTTGCGCATTTTTAATGCAGAGAGTATTTTTGCAGGATCAGCAGCGATTATCTTCTTTCTGCGTAAAAATCCATAGAAGGACCGTAGCGAAGCGATTTTCCTATTTATGGAGGTCGGGTTGAGCCCCTCTTCCATTAAGCTTACAACCCAGGACCGGAGCATGGCAGATGTCGCGGTTCCGGGGTTTTCACATTCATATTGAAAAAGCAAATATTTACGGAGCTGTTCCAGATCGGTTTTATAAGAGGTAACCGTATGCGAACTGCTCCTTTTTTCGTGCTGAAGGAAATTTAAAAATGCTTCTACCATATCCCTAACGTACAAAAAAGAGCCACCTTAAACAAGGCAGCTCTTTTTTTATATATCAATGAATAGGATACAACTATCCTGTCATTTTACTTTCAACAGAAAAACAATTCCAAAGAACTAGTCTTCCAGGTGACCGTAAGTCTTTTCTTTGTAAACGGCACGCAATACTTCGAAACGACGTTTAACAGATGGTTTTTCGAAAGCGGTACGTGAGCGAAGCTGACGCATTGTTCCTGTTCTCTCAAATTTCTTCTTGTAACGCTTCAAAGCGCGGTCAATCGATTCGTTGTCTTTAATGTTAATAATAAGCATGCTTATAAATATAATGTTTTTGAATTGGTTTTCTGAAACGGACTGCAAAGAAAAGGTATATCAATCAGAAAATCAAGAAATAAGTGATTAAAAATTAGGTTATTTTACCTGGCGCTGCTTAGAAAGGGCCGACCTTGCTGTTCGCAGCTTCTGTTGTTCCATAAAATTACAATTAACCCGGTAAAGTGGTACACTTAATACGCCCCCTCTTAATGCGGTTTTTGAATTATTGGAGGGTTGCGAATGGTTTTCAGTAATTTAACGCCACTGTTTTAAGGCACCCTTTAGCACAAGGATGCGTTCGGGCCAAAAAATAACATGATGATATGAATTCCAGATTGGCAATAATTGACTTAGGAACAAATACTTTCCACCTCTTAATTGTGGAGAAAAAGGGAAGCGACATAGCAACGCTTTTCATGGAAAGTATGCCGGCACGTATTGGTGTGGGCGGAATTAATAAGCGGATTATCACTGACAATGCTTTTGAAAGAGCTTTGTCGGTCTTACAGAAATTCCGTTTAAAACTAGATGAATACGCTGTCTCCGGGCATAGGACTTTTGCCTTTGGAACAAGCGCCATAAGAAATGCGGAAAATCAAAAAGAGTTCTGCAATTACATTCTGGAACAAACAAATATTGAAATAACTGTGATCGATGGCGAACAGGAGGCCTCTTACATCTATAAAGGGGTAAGGTCGGGTGTGGCGCTTGGAATAACCCCTTCACTGATCATGGATATTGGCGGCGGTAGTGTCGAATTTATTATTGGTAATGAAAAGCAGGTTTTCTGGAAGCAAAGTTTCGAGATCGGCGGCCAGCGTATGATGGAAAAATTTATGCGCCACGATCCGCTCACCGAAGGGGACCGAAAAAAGCTTTACAATTATTTCGAAGAAAATCTCATTCCTCTGGCTAATGCCGTTCATCAATACGCCCCGGTCAGAATTGTGGGCTCGTCCGGCAGTTTTGATACTTTGGTCGACATTGATTTTCAGCACCGAACGAATCAATGGCCCCCAAAAAGCACCAGGGATTTCCATTTACCGATTCAGGAATTCTATCGTGCTTATGCATTGATATTAGCCGGGAATCACGATGAAAGGATGGCGTTACCAGGTATGATCGAATTAAGAGCCGATATGATCGTTGTGGCAGTATGCCTGATTGATTATGTTCTACGCAGCTATCATATTCAGGAAATTCAAGTTTCAAATTTCGCACTGAAGGAAGGTGTCTTAGCTCAATTGATCGAGTCGCACGAATTATAGACTTTTTTGACGTTTTGTAATCTCAATGCCATTCATAAAATATCGAATTGTCCTGCTGATTATTTTTTTATTTTTACCCAATTAAAATCAAATCATCCATTCCAGATTTTTATGAAGATAATCCGTTGCGTCCTTCTAACGGCGCTGACTCTTTTTTGCTTAAATTTTGCACAGGCCCAAAAGAAGAAAAAGAAACAAGAAGATGCCAAAGTAGACAAAGCCGTTGATGCTGTTGCCGCAGTTGTAAAAGACAAGCTGAAAGATGACAAAAAAAAGGGCCCGAAAGCTTTTAAAGATCTTATCGATACTTCCGCAGTAAGCCAAAAGGGAATGATCTCGGTTCACAAAATGGCCGAAAAGTGGTTTTTCGAAATCCCTGATTCTCTGTTGAACTACGATATGATGTCGGTAACCCGATATTCCAAGACTGCTGCCGGTGGTGGAATTTTTGGTGGCGAAGAAGTGAACAAACAAATGCTTCGTTGGGAAAAAGGATTGGATAATAATTTGTTGCTTCGTTCTGTCACCATCGTTATGACGAGTGCCGATAGCACAAAGCCCATTTTTCAAGCTGTAAAAAATTCCAACTCAGATCCGATTATTGGTGTTTTTGAAATCAAAGCGATTAAAAAAGATCCAAAAGGAAACAGCTCGGTAATCGAGGTCTCCGATTTCTTTAATGCTGACAATCAGGTGTTTTCACTGGGCTCTATCGAAAAGCAGATTCACAAGCTTGCAGCATTCAAAAAGGAAGCCTCGTTTATCGAGAAAATCAGTACCTATCCCATCAACACAGAAATACGGACGGTCAAAACATTCGCTGTTGTACCTCCTGTCATTTCGACATCACCCACGCCTACGATCGGGAGTTATCTGCCGTCGGGCCTGGACGCAGGCGTGGTCACTTTGGAAATGAATACTTCCTTGATTTTACTCCCAAAAAAACCAATGCGCAAAAGGCTGTTTGACAGTCGTGTGGGTTATTTTGCTAACCAGTACTCAATATTTGGAGAGGAATCGCAGCGCTCAGATACAGAGGTATTTGCTGTGAGATGGAGACTAGAACCTAAGAATTCGGAAGACGCGAAAAAGCAGAAAAATGGAGAATTGATTGAGCCAAAAAAACCGATTGTGTACTACATTGACCCAGCTACGCCTGAAAAATGGAGAAAATACCTAAAAGCGGGCGTTGACGACTGGCAGGTTGCTTTTGAGAAAGCTGGTTGGAAAAATGCGATCCGGGGTGAATATTGGCCTGAAAAAGATTCAACAATGAGCCTTGAAGACGCGCGTTACTCCGTGATCCGATATTTTGCAGCCGACATACAAAATGCGTACGGACCCAACGTGCATGATCCACGGAGCGGAGAAATACTGGAAAGCCACATTGGATGGTATCACAATGTGATGCGCCTGCTTCGAAACTGGTATATTGTTCAGGCCGCCGCAGTTGACCCCAAAGCCCGAAAGAAGAAATTTGACGATGAGCTGATGGGCGAGCTCGTAAGGTTCGTATCCTCACATGAAATTGGCCACACATTGGGTTTGCGTCACAACATGGGCGCCAGCTCGGCAACCCCGGTTGAAAAGCTTCGTGACAAAGAGTGGGTAAACCAGAACGGCCACACTGCTTCAATCATGGATTACGCGCGTTTTAATTATGTTGCCCAGCCAGAGGATGGAGTTACCAACTTGTTTCCAAGAATAGGGGATTATGACAAATGGGCTATAAAATGGGGATATAGCAACTTACAAGACTCTAACGATGCAGAAGAAGATGGCAAAACGCTGAATAAGTGGACGAAAGAAGCTTACAAAAACCCGCGTCTGCATTTTGGAACAGAAATAAGCCCGTATGATCCAAGATATCAGACCGAAGATTTGAGCGACAATGCGATGAAGGCATCCGAGTACGGCATCAAAAATCTTAAGAGAATCCTGCCCGATCTGATCGAATGGAGCAAGGAAGACGGAGAAAGTTATAAAGAACTAGAAGAGCTTTATAATAATGTAGCGACACAATATCGCCGGTATCTGGGCCACGTGATCAAAAATGTCGGTGGCATTTACGACAACCCCATTACGTACGACATGGAAGGGCCGACGTTTACAACTGTTCCAAAAGCAACGCAAAAAGAAGCCGTTGAATTTCTTAATAACCAGTTGTTTAAAACCCCTCTCTGGCTTTATGATTCGAATATTCTAAGCAAAATTAAGCCCGAATCAGGTGTGGAAGCCGTAAAAGCGCTGCAGGAATATGCACTTACGTCCTTGTTTGCAGGTGATCGCACGGTACGCTTGATGGAAACCGGGCTTTCCTCCAAATTCTATACTTTAGATGACCTGTTTACGGATCTTGAGGGAGGAATCTGGTCTGAGGTTAAAAAACATCAGCCAGTTGATCTTTATCGTAGAAATTTACAAAAAGTATATGCCGAAAAATTAATTGCTATGCTCAAACCAGGCAGAGCGAATGTGCTTTCAATTCCTGTGGGCGTCACATATGGATTCTCAACCCGGGTAGTCGAACTGGAAAAAACAGACCTGCCCTCAATTACACGAGCGCATTTGGAAAGCCTGAAAACAACAATTCAGAGTGCAGTTCCGCTGACTACTGATAAGATAAGCAAGTACCATTTACTGGATATTTTACAAAGGATAAAGTTTGCGCTAGATCCAAAATAGCAATCCAATGTCTGCAATTATAGAAGTACTTAAAAATCATCCTGGTTTTGCCAGGGTGATTTTAAGTTTAAAACCATTTCGAAGACTTGATTTCTCTGAAACCAATACGGAACTTGTGATTCGGGACCTTTCGAAGACTTCAGTATTTTCCGATTATATTTTCGATGAATTGCTTTCAGAAAATCGCTTTATTGGCATTGGCGGATATGCTGAAAACAGGATAATTTACAGAAACCATGAACATTTTGGCCTGGACGAAGGCAGTCCCAGATGCATTCATCTGGGCACGGACATCTGGGCAGAAGCAGGCGAACCGATTTATGCACCTTTGGCTGGCGAGGTGCACAGCTTTGCTTTTAACGATCATTACGGCGACTACGGACCAACGATTATTTTGCGGCACACAATGAACAACGTCAAATTTTTCACCTTGTACGGTCATCTTTCCCTGAATTCCCTTGACGATCTTTATGAAAGTAAGGAGGTAAAAAGTGGAGAAAAAATTGGTAACATTGGCAACTATCCCATAAACGGCGATTGGCCACCGCACCTTCATTTTCAGGTGATAGGGGAAATAGGCGAATACAGCGGGGACTTCCCTGGCGTGAGCAGTCTAAAGGATCAGGAATACTTCCTTGCGCTTTGCCCTGATCCAAATTTGATTCTGAGGATTTCAGAAAATGAAAGTTGACCTAACATCTCTACTATCTATCTCTTATGCCTTTCCAAATTAGGCAAAAACACAGTGAGCATCCCAATCAAAGGCAAAAATGAGCACACCATAAAGACATAGCCAATGCTCGTTTTGTCTGCCAAGGTACCGAGTAGCGCAGACCCAATCCCCCCGATTCCAAAAGCAAATCCAAAAAAGAGGCCTGCGATCATTCCTACTTTACCGGGAATAAGTTCTTGGGCATAAACCAGGATTGCTGAAAACGCTGAAGATAAAATTAGCCCTATGATAACACTCAATACGCCTGTCCAAAATAGATTGGCGTAAGGAAGCATCAATGCAAAGGGTGCAACACCCAATATTGATATCCAGATCACGTATTTTCGGCCAATACGATCTCCAACCGGCCCGCCGATGAACGTTCCTGCCGCCACTGCAAACAGAAATACAAAGAGATACATCTGCGAACTTTGGATGGAGATATCAAACTTATCAATGAGATAAAAAGTAAAATAACTCGTGAGGCTTGCCATGTAAATGTATTTAGAAAAGATCAGCATGAGTAGAATCCCTATCGAAAATGTGATTTTACCTTTCGATAGCTTCACCCCATTACTGTCGCCAGCCAACTTCTTCTTTTTCGCCCGGTGCATGTTATTCCTGTACCAGCCGCCTACCCATGATAAAATGGCGATAGCTACCAAAGCCACCAATGAGAACCAGATTACCTGCGACCGACCGTATGGCAACAATATCAATGCCGCCAATAATGGGCCGAGTGAGCTTCCTGCGTTTCCTCCAACCTGAAACAGTGATTGTGCCATACCATGACGCCTACCCGCCGCCATGTACGCAATCCGCGAGGCTTCCGGATGAAAAATCGCTGATCCAATTCCAATTAATGCTACCGATACCAACACAATGTGAAAGGTATCGGCAATGGATAGAGAAACCAGGCCAAACATGGTGAAACACATTCCTACTGCCAGCGCATAAGGCTGTGGCCTTTTATCCATAAATAATCCAACCAATGGCTGAAGAATAGACGCGCTCACCTGAAAAGTAAAAGTGATCAGACCGATTTGAGAAAAGGAAAGCTTAAACGAGTCCTTTACCATCGGATAAATGGACGGGATCAAGGATTGCAGCGTGTCATTTAACAGATGTGAAAAACTTAACGCAAGTAATATTGGAAATACCGTTTGGGATACATCCGTTGTGGCATTTTGCAGCGACTCTTCCTGCGTGCTTTTCATATATTCTTTATTAGTGTCCAAATTTAAAAAAAATGTCCCCGACAAAAGCTGTCCGGGACATTTTAAATAACCTGTATTCGGATACTTATTTCCTGTGAATTGTCATAGCGGCCGATTGCGCCCCGGCGAGTATGGTAATATCCGCAATCGTTACCCTGCCAGGAGCATTCACCGCGTATAAAATTGCGTCTGCCACATCTCCCGGTTGTAACGGATCAAATCCCTGATAAATCTTTTCTGCTCTGCTCTGATCTCCTTTAAAACGTATCAATGAAAACTCCGTTTCTACCGCGCCTGGGGCCACATTTGTAACTTTTATTCCATGTTGTGTAAGCTCCAATCGCATCCCTTCGCTTAGCACTTCAACTGCGGCTTTTGAAGCACAATACACTGCTCCGTTGGCGTACGTCTGTTTACCGGCAATCGAACTGATGTTAACAATATGACCCTTGCCTTGTTCAAGCATGAGCGGAATTACTGCTTTGGAAACATACAGCAGCCCTTTCACATTGCCATCAATCATTGCATCCCAATCGTCCGGGTCTCCTTCATCTATACTGCCCATTCCATGTGCGTTCCCGGCGTTGTTAACGAGTATATCGATATTCTTCCACTCATCGGGAAGCGAACCTACCATTGCGCGTACTGAACCCTTATCCCGAACATCAAAAAGAAGGGTAGTTACCTTTACTTTTGAGGACAGACTTTTGGAAATTTCATCGAGTCTTTCCTGGCGACGTCCACATAAAATGAGATCAATTCCGGCCCCGGCGAATGCTTCCGCTGTTGCCTTTCCAATACCAGAAGTAGCTCCGGTAACCAATGCAATTCGAGACATTAATAACAATAATAATGGTTAATTTTTAATGGCAAATGGTAAGCTGTTTATCTGAAAAAAGAGCGTTGTCTTCTCGCTTTCGCCTACACTATTTTTTCTCTCTCAACGTGTTCAAACTACTAAAGTCTCCGTGTTCAAGCTCCGATGCCTGGCCAAACGACTGCACAGCTTTTTGATATACGTTGTCCATCGGGTTAAGCACCTGGAACACTTCATTATTAAGTCCTTTCTTTTGCTTTCTCCCCCAAACATAACGACCGATGATCGCTTTCGTCTGAGACAAAATAACTGGTTTCGATCTTTTCAATTCCACTTCATTGAATTTAATTCCTGCCTTTGAGGCATCCTTCACCAATTCTGCAAGCATGGTTTCCGAGATTTGGAAAGACTTTAGATACTCAGCAAAAGGTTGTTTCGATAGCTTTTGCTGATTCTCATTGGCATATTTGAGCGCATATTCCCTGATGATATTTTTTGCATATAATTCAAATAAATATTTGCTGTTCATAAGCGTATCCCTGGGAACAAAAATATCGGGCATGATGCCACCACCGCCATACACAACACGACCACCGTCTGTTTTATAGGATTTTGACTTGTCAAATTTGACGCTGTCTGCGGTAAAGAACTCACCACTTTCGTATCTGTGGGACAAGTCCTGACTGTATTCCTCACCCTTTCCTTTTTCGTAAGGTTTTTGAATACTGCGTCCGCTTGGCGTATAATATCTGGAAATGGTTAATCTTAGCTCCGAGCCATCTGTTAATTTTATCGGCATCTGCACGAGACCTTTACCGTAAGACCTGCGGCCGACTACGAGTGCGCGGTCATGATCCTGTAATGCACCAGCGAGGATCTCAGAAGCGGAAGCACTTCCCTCGTCTACCAGCACTACGAGCGCGCCAGTCTCAAAAGCCCCATCAACGTGTGATCGGGTCTTTCGGTCATAACGGGTATCCTTTCCTTCCGTGTAAACCAGCAATTTATCTCCGGCTATAAACTCATCGGCCATACTGGTGGCGCGCTCCATATATCCTCCCGGATTCCCCCGAAGATCCAGTACTAGTTTTTTTAGCCCGTCCGCTTTGAGTGTTTTCAGAGCAGATTTAAACTCGTCAAAGGTTGTTTCGGAAAAACGGCTCACCTTGATATATCCGATTTCCTGATCCACCATGTAGGCCGCATCCACGGAATAGGTTGGAATACGGTCGCGGACCACTGCAAAGTCCATATTATCTTTAAGACCAACCCGTTCGATCGCAAGATCAACTTTCGTTCCCCGCTTTCCTCTTAACAGCTTATAAACCTGGGCATTGGTAACACCCGGGCCGGAAAGTTTCTCCTTATTCACGGATATAATCCTGTCGCCACTCTGAATACCGGCGGTTTCCGACGGTCCTCCGCTCAAAGGCGTCACCACATACACGGTGTCATTGTAAATGTTGAACTCAACACCAATTCCATCAAAACCCGACTCCAGCTGAGACCTTGCAGCAGTTGCTTCCTCCGTGTTAAAATAAGCTGTATGCGGATCCAGCTTCTCCAGCATTTTCGATATAGAATAGTCTACCAACTCATCCGTATTGACCGAATCTACATAGTTGTTATCCACGAGCATCAGCACCTCCCTGAATTTCGCGTAACCTTTGGCAACGTCTGTGAGCTTGCGCCCACCGCTAAAAAACGTACTTCCAAGCAACATTCCTGCCGCCAAAGTAATGGCTATTATAATTGGAAGACGGATTACAGATGGTGAATTATGAATCGGTTTTTGGAGTTTTTCTTGATTCATTTGATATATTTTTTAAAAGAAATTACAAGTTCAGGATTCCCGCTCATCATATTAAAGTAATGTGAAGTAAACGATTTTGAATTTGGAAACCAATTGTAAAAAGCTGAAAAGCGACAAAAAACCAGTTCTTGTTCATTCAGCATTTTGGACTGAACCAGACTTAAAAAGTAAACCGACCATTCTTTTTTGCAAATGTCGCTGCTTGATTCTCAATTGGAATTTACGCCTAAATAATGAGGCTGACCCGTACACAAAATAACCAACAACTAAATAAAAGCATCCAGCGCCTCCGGGTTTCTCAGCGTATCTCTGTTGACGCATTTCGTAGGGTCTTCACCCATCAATATCCGCTTTACCGGAGCTTCCATCTTTTTTCCATTGATGGTATATGGAATATCACTGACCTTCTCTATGGTATCAGGCACATGACGGGGACTGTATTGGGTACGCAGGGCATGCTTAATTCTATCCTTAAGTTCTAAAGTAAGTTGATGATCCCCACGAAGCACCACAAATAAGGAAATCGTACCCCCTCCATCTGACTTTTCCAGATAAACGGCAAGGCTGTCTTTTATTTCAGGTATACTTTCAACAGCACGGTAAATTTCAGCCGTCCCTATTCGCACACCTCCCCTGTTTAGTGTTGCGTCGGAGCGACCATAGATAATTACTGATTCACGGGAGGTAATCTTAATCCAGTCTCCATGACGCCAGATACCCGGATATATCTCAAAATAGCTCGCTTCATAGCGCTCATTATCGGGGTCATTCCAAAAAAAGACTGGCATGGAAGGCATCGGTTGTGTTATTACCATTTCACCCATTTGATCCAAAATGGATTGGCCATCTTCGTCAAAAGCCTCAACCTTTGCTCCCAGCATTCTGCATTGTATTTCGCCGGGATATACCGGGCTGATGGGGCACCCGCCTACAAAGGCGCTGCAAACATCGGTACCACCACTCAGCGAAATGAGCCACACGTCTTTTTTGACATGTCCATATATCCATTCAAATACCTCGGGAGTCAAAGGCGAGCCGGTAGATCCTATTGTTTCCAAATGCTTTAACCGATCAGAAGTAATACTTACTCCAGCCCTCATACAAGCCATAAAGTAAGCAGCCCCTCCGCCGAAGTGGTTGATTTTAGCATTTTCCACCAACGACCACAGTACCTGGGACGATGGGAAAGTCGGAGCGCCGTCGTAAAGAACGAGTGTTGCACCACACAATAGGGACCCCATTGCATAGTTCCACATCATCCAACCCGTCGTCGAATACCAAAAATAACGATCACCTGGTTTCACATTCTGATGTAGCGCCAACGCCTTCATGTGTTCCAGTAAACAGCCTCCAACGCCGTGAGTTATTGCCTTAGGCTTGGCAGTTGTACCTGAAGAATACAATATCCAGATAGGGTGGTCGAAATTAACTTCCTCAAAATCAAGTCCGAAATTAGGCAGATGCAAAATATCTTCCCATGATGTTACGCGGTCTGGCTTGTTTTCCGAATTGATGTTGGCAATCATCACTACATCCCTCAATGAAGGTAATGCCATTGAAAGTTCCTGATTGGTAGCGGCAGAATCGTAGATTTGCCCATTGTAATAATACCCGTCAGCTAAGAAAAGTACCTTTGGTTCTATTTGTAAAAATCGGTCTACAATGCCCGCCTTTCCAAAATCTGGTGAGCAGGATGACCAAACCGCGCCCACAGAATTAGTTGCCAGAAACGCCACAACGGCCTGAGGGATATTTGGCAAAACCGCTGCAACACGATCACCAGGCTTCACCCCCCGCTGTCGTAACCATGCAGCAACAGCCGATACCTCTGTTTCAAGCGTTTCCCAGGAAATAGACTTTAATGGGTTCTTTTCTGATTGATAAAGGATGGCAGGGCGCTCTTTGGTCTTGTTTCGAAAAACGTGCTCTGCATAATTTACCTTGGAGCGGGTAAACCATTTCGTACCAATCATTCCCCTTTGTGGTCTGACCAGAACCTCCAGATAAATATCATGAGACTTAATCGCGAAATATTGCCAAAGGCTCTCCCAGAAGTCCTCCAGATCCGTAACAGACCAGTCCCACAGGTCGTGATAGGACCGGAAATAAAGCCCCTTTTTGACAAAAAGCCAATCCATGTATTTCTTGAGATTGGATTGCTCTGTAAGATTTTTACCGGGCTTCCAAAGTGGTTGGGTTTGAGTTTCGGTTGGCATACATTTTCATGGTTGAAGGTTCAATGACAAAACCGAAAATCTGGTTTTCCTTGACAGTAATTATAAACGTGTCATGGATCATTTTCACATAAAATGTAAAGAGAAAATTTATTCCTGGTTACATAGATACTTCGTTTGAAGATTTCCTGATGATGACATTTTGACTTGTTATCAGATTACTTAAGATACAATAAAAATTTACTGTATCTTTGCACCCTAAAATTAAAACACATAGTACTCTGATCATCAGATACGTACGTTAATGCGTTTTAGTGGTTGCCAGAGAGTGTTTTAGAACAACAATGGTCTCCAAGCCGCTAACCAATTACGCACCAGATTTGTAAAGAGGAACAAAAATCCAGTAGTGATACTGCATTCCTAATGAGAAAAAGAATTAACACCAGCAAGGGCGGAAGTGATTCCCGTCCTTCAGGAGAAGGCCAAAAGGTCTTCCGCAGAAGTTCTGACAGCGGCCGCGGAGCCGCCCGTCCATCTTCAAAGTCACGCCCAGAAGCAGAAAGCCGCTTCAGCAAGCCAAGCATCAAAAGATCAAGCTTCAGGCCATCAAATGGCTCTGAGAATACAGGTCCGAGTACGGTGCGTCCACGCTTTGATAAGCCGGACTTTGACAAACCACGTACCTCAGGCCGCGATGGTGAAGCGCGTGATTTTAAGCCAAGAGGTGATTTTAATCCAAGAGAACGATTTGGCAAAGAAGGACCTAACAGGCCCGCAGGATCGGAAAGACCTCGTTTTGATAAACCAAAATTTGATGCACCACGCTCGTCTTCCCGTGATGGCGCACCCCGCGATTTCAAACCAAGAGGTGATTTCGACCGCGGCGAAAAAAGAGAAGGGTTCGACAGGCCACGCTTTGAAAGATCCGATCGTGACCGCCCTAACGATAGACCCGGTCTGGACAGATCCGGTCAGGATAGAGCGCGTTCTTCGGATCGCGACGGTGCCGCGCGCGACTTTAAACCTAAGCAAGGATTTGAAAAACCTTTTAACAGGGCAGATCGCGATACCCGTGATTTCAAACCAAGGGGTGATTTCAGACCAAGTGATAAAAAAGACAGATTTGCGCCAAGACCGGAGCGTTCTGGTTTTGACAGGCCACGTCCGGCAGATCGTGATGGGGACACACGTCGTGATTTCAACAGGCCCACCGGAGAATTTAATCCAAAAGACAGATACAATAAAGAAGGAGGTTCTGACAGGCCTCGTTCAGAAGGACGCAGTGGTGATGCCCGTGGATTTAAACCCAGAGAGGATCGTCCCTCAGATGAACGTTCACCAAGCGGTAAACCAGCGTTTAAAAAAAAAGATTTTGAAGAGCAGGAAGTGATACCAACTTCTGATGAAGGGGTAAACCGCCGCGTTGGAAGATTTGAGAGTGCTCCAAAATACAATCTCGCAGGCTACGAAAAGAAATCGGGCAGTAAACGCAAACCGGAAAATCCCGAAATGCGCCTGAACCGGTACATCTCGAATGCGGGTGTTTGTTCAAGAAGGGAAGCTGACGACCTTATTGCGTCGGGTCAAATCTCCGTTAATGGGAAAACCATTACAGAAATGGGATACAAAGTGATGCCTTCCGACGTTGTAAAATACGGGAAAAAAGCACTTAATCCGGAGAAGCTGGTCTATATTCTGATCAATAAACCGAAAGATTATATTACCACAACGGATGATCCTGAAGAACGAAAAACCGTTTTGGATTTGATTCAGGGTGCTTGTTTCGAAAGAGTTTATCCGGTGGGACGTCTCGACAGAAACACCACAGGACTTTTGTTATTGACCAATGACGGCGAGCTCGCAGTAAAATTGACACACCCTTCGGGAGGTATTAAAAAGATTTACCAGGCAGAACTTGACAGACCGATCACGACCGAAGACTTCGAAAAACTTCAGGCGGGGCTGGAACTTGAAGACGGGTTTATTCTCCCTGATGAAGTTGGGATCGTTACGCCAGATGCCATGGTTGTGGGGCTTGAAATCCACAGTGGCCGTAATCGTATTGTGCGTCGTATCTTTGAGCATCTCGGTTACGAGGTTCAAAAGCTCGACAGAACAGTTTTTGCAGGACTTGATAAGAAGGAATTGCCACGCGGAAAATGGCGCTTTCTGAGTGAGAAAGAGGTGGTTAAGTTGAAGTATCTGCTCTAATCAAGAGGATTCTTAAATAGAAAAGCGGCTGAAATGGTTTTCAGCCGCTTTTCTATTTATCAGTTACTGGAATTACAACCGGAACCCAAACTGAAACAAATCGTAAGGTGCGTCCGGGTAGAGCCCTTCAAACTGAACCATTGCTTCCGATTTTCCTGCCAAAGCACCTTCCAGTTCTTTTACAGATTTTACAGACTTGCCGTTTACCTTCGTGATTACGAAACCTTCCTCTACACCGGAACGGGCAAGTTTACCACCATCCACGGACAAAACTTTTACTCCCCCATCTACTTTATAGCGGCTCAACCGTTGTTTTTCCTGATCGTTCAGGTTACCGAACTGAGCTCCCAAAGTGGTTAATGCGAGTGCCGATTCGTCGCGTTTGATGATGTCAGATCCACCCGTTCGATTCCGCAAAGTGATGTTCAATTCCTTTTCTTTTCCGTCACGATTTACGGTCAGGTTTACTTTATCGCCAGGTTTATGTAAGCCAATCGCTTGCTGCAATTCAGGAACAGTGTTCACAGTAAGGCCTTCCACCTTCACAATTACATCGCCTTTGTTTACACCAGCAGCTTTTGCAGCACTGTTTTCGGCAAACTCTTTTACGAAAACACCCTCATTCACTTTCACCCCATAATCTTCGGCTTTCTTGCTATCCAACTCGTCGAGTACGATCCCTAAATATCCTCGCTGAACGTTTCCGAATTTGATCAGATCACCCGATACTTTCTTCACGATACTGGAAGGAACTGCAAAAGCATACCCTGCAAAGCTTCCGGTTGGGCTGGCGATTGCTGTATTGATACCAATCAGTTCTCCTTTTAGGTTTACCAACGCACCACCACTATTTCCAGGATTGACTACCGCGTCAGTCTGAATAAAGGACTCCAATGGCGAATCACCAGGTGTAGACGAAGTAGGAGTTGCTCCATAACCACGCTTATTTTGACCAATAATTCCCAACCCACGACCTTTGGCACTAACAATACCAGCTGTCACTGTTGATTCAAGATTGAATGGATTTCCTACCGCCACTACCCATTCACCCACTTTCACAGCCTCCGAACTTCCGAAGATGATGGCGGGAAGATCCTTCGAATCAACCTTTATAACTGCTATATCTGTTGAAGGGTCAGTTCCAACGACCTTTGCACGAAGCTTTCTTTTATTGGAGAGTGTAACCAACAGCTCCTGGGCTCCTTCCACTACGTGATTATTTGTGACAATATAACCGTCAGCCGAAATGATCACACCAGACCCCGAAGCTTCCTGAGGTTGAGATCTTCCTCCAAAGTCCTCGCCAAAGCCGTCTCCGCCAAAAAACTGTCGAAGCATATCCTGCATCTGACCTTGCCCACCCCCACGAGACTGGGATTGGGTCATTGTTGATTTAATGTGCACTACGGTGGGCGTAGTTGCCTCCGCGGCATATACAAAATCTCCCGGTGCTCCTGCCGGTGAACCCGTCGAAGTGAACCTGGCGAGAGACTCTGCCGGGGATTCTTTAAAGATTACAGACTTATCGTCATCATTTGTACTCAGCAGTTTAAAGCCGGCAAGGGTCGTTGCACTTGAAAGCAACCCAACCAGCACTAAACCTTTCCAATTTGTTTTCATATCCATATGTTGGGGTTAGAATTTTTGTGATTCAATAACGCAAAGCAAATAATAAATTATTCCCGATTGAGGGTTGTTTAACAAATTTTAACAAAGATATTCAATCTTAAATTTAACTAAAATATCCTGCCAAAGTACACCACTAATTTACTCAGTTCAATGCGTACGAAAAAACGACGCTATTTTCGAAAAAATAACGCCGTTTCGAACCTTAAAGTTTATGCTACCTCAATTTCACGTGCAGGTTTCTCCTTAGCCTCCTCCCTTTTTGGAAGAGAAACCGTAAGAATTCCGTCTGCATAATTTGCACCGATTTTCTCGCCGTCAACGGAAACTGGTAAAGTAAAGGTCCTTTGGAAAGACGTGTACTTAAATTCCCTTCTGGTGTACTTATCGCCTGATTCTTCATCCTTTTGCTCTTTTTGAGCAGAGATGGTCAACTGGTTTTTTTCAAGATTCAATTTAAAATCTCCTTTTTGCAAACCAGGAGCCGCAACTTCTATTTTGTATCCCTCAACCCCTTCTACCACATTGACCGCGGGCACACTGCCTGAAAATGCCGGCGTGTAAAGTTCGTTCAATAAGTCTTTGCCAAAAAATCCGTTGAAGTGTTTCGGCGCAAATTGTGTTTTGACTAATGTGCTCATTGTTATACGTGTTTAAAGTTATGATGTTTTAAGTTTAGTACCCGATATACTTGTACCGTAATATGATGGTCATGTTCAACTTTTATACCGATATTGAAAATTGGGAGGAAACGTGCCACAATGGCCGATTTTGAAGCTCTTTCAAAATATTTGCGCCATAATGTCTTCTTTTAAACGAAAAATGCTGGCTTTTTTGACATTTGAATATGCTCCGCTTGTTTCATCACATTTTTCGATGGGTTCACACCATTTATTCCACCGCTTTTTCAAAGCAGTTTACTTTTGAAAAAAACAAATAATATGTACAGCCAGACAAGAATCCGGAATGTTGAATTAATGCTAGTAACTACGACCACAGCCGGGTATCTACTAGCAAGCTTAACTTATGATGCAAGACGCTTTGAAACTATGATCAACAGTGCCGTCAGCGATGGCGTCCCGACTTCCAAAATTTTAAAAGATTTGATTCACTATGATCACACGATTAACCACAACCTACCGGTAATTGTATCCGGCGTGCTGTGCCTGATGGCCTGGTATCTTTTTCACTACCTATTGTTCCCAAAAATCCAAGAGAAAAGATTTCAAATATTTGAATACACGTTATCGGCAATAATTGCAGGATTGGTGATATCCGGTACTTTTATTCTGCTGAATACGATTGAAGTAATTTCTCTAAAAAACCAGTTAGGGGAAATTACAAGCCTTAACGATGTAATACATTTCAGGAAACTGTTCGTCCTCTCCGACTCAATCGCCTTTCTCACGCTCATTTGTCTATATGAAGTGCTTGCTCAATTTTACTACAAGCTTTATGAAAAGCTTGATTCTGAACCCAACGGTAAAATGGTCAACTATCTAATCATATCTCTGATTTGCGCACTAGCTATTGCAGCCGTAGTCAGCATGCGTATGGTTTCGTTCATATTGCACGCTAACGATTCCCGAACGGTTTTAGCAATATTATTATGTCTAATGTTTTTTTACGTCTTGCAAGAATACTACTTCCGAAATATCCACTTTGCACTACACGATGACTCACTGCTTAACAAGTACCAATCCCAGTTTAGTACTTATCTTTTCCTGATCGCCGTCGCTTGCTTAATGCTTTGGGGAATCAGAACACGCATTCGAACAGATATATCTGTTTCGTTATTATGGGTACCCGTCTCCCTGTTGATTTTTCCCATAGGAACTGCCAATTCAAGGCGAAAAAAGCTGAAGGAAACCTCCGAATTGACCCAGCAGATTTCGACCAAATCTGCTGAGCTTTCAAGTCTTCGGGCACAAATTAACCCGCATTTTCTCTTCAATGCGCTGAACAGCTTGTACGCAACGGCTTTGATAGAGAAAAGTGACAAAACAGCCGATGGAATACAAAAACTTGGTGACATGATGCGGTTTATGCTTCATGAAAACAATCACGACCGCATTCCTCTAAGCAGTGAGATTGCTTATCTGCACAATTATATTGATATTCAAAGAATGCGGCTGGATGAAACACAAAACATGGAGATAAGAGTGAATATCCAGGAACCCGCCAAGGAAATTTGTATAGCGCCAATGCTATTGAATCCATTTATCGAAAACGCATTCAAACACGGAATTAGTCTCTTGCATCCCTCCTGGATTTATATTACCCTTACTCAGGATGCAGACCACATCTATTTCAAGGTGCATAATTCGCTTCATAACCAGGTAGGAAATGACCCCGAAAAAAGTAACAACGGAATAGGATTAGAAAATGTGGAGCGCCGTTTAAAACTCCTTTATCCAGGAAAACATAACTTACAAATTCAAAAATCTTCACACGATTACTTTGCATCACTAACTTTGAATTATTAGCAGTGGGCTTTCGGCTATCAGCAGTCGGCTCTCGACGGAGCTACTAGTGTAAGCACGGTCAGAGCGACAAACATAAAGCGTTGGTAAAAAAATAACCCTGTATCAATGAACAGTATCCATCGTATTCTCACATGACGTTAAAAGCAATCGCCATAGATGATGAACCCAAGGCGCTGGAAGTGGTGAAAACGCACGCGTCGAAGGTGCCGTTTCTAAATTTAGAAACATGTTTTACCAATGCCTTTGAAGCGATCCCCTATTTACAAAACCACAAAATCGACCTGATATTTCTCGATATCAAAATGCCGGATATTTCAGGAATCGACTTTGTTAAGTGTCTTCAAAAAGCACCAATGGTCATTTTTACCACAGCCTACTCCGAATATGCGGTGCAAGGCTTCGAATTGGACGCACTTGATTATCTGCTTAAACCATTTTCACTGGCAAGGTTTACGAAGTCCTGCAACAAGGCATTGGAACTTAATACGTTTCGCAATGGAGATCAGCAAAACTTCATTTTTGTAAAAACGGGTTATGAAGAAGAGAAAGTGTTTTTGGAAGAAATTCTTTATGTGGAGGCGGAAGGCAACTATGTGTCTTACATTCTAAAAAATAAAAAATTACTGAGTCGCCAATCGCTTGTTGAAGTGGCCATGCTACTTCCGGAAAGTCAATTTATACGGATTCATCGGTCGTTTATTATCTCCCTGAATAGAATTGAGAAGATTGCCCGACAAGAGCTATTTGTAGCAGGTTTCAGCTTGCCGGTAGGAGCGTCGTATGAGGAAAAAGTAAATGAAATTCGGGAAAGAATTAAAGAAAGAAAATAGGTTTACTTCAACTCCAGCAATAAACAAGCCTGCTCAGATGCAGATTGTTCGGCTTTCTTTTTGGTAAATCCGTTACCCGTGGCAAATGGCTCATCGTTGACCAGAATCTGAGATATAAACTCACGGTGATGACGCGTTCCCCGCTCTTCAAGAATTTCGAAACGGATTTCCTTTCCTTCACGCTGCGCCCATTCAATGATAAGGCTTTTGAAGTTAGCGTTGTTCTGGATGATGCTGTCCAGATCGTAATGCGTGATAAGCTTGCTAACGATAAAAGTCCGTGTAAAACGAAAGCCTTTATCCAGATAAATAGCGCCTACAAAAGCTTCAAGTGCATCGCCGTACATGGAGGATCTTGGAGACATACCACGGCGGTTACCATCATATTCTATCAAATTATCCAATCCTAGTTTTCTGGAAATCTGGTTGAGGGATTCGCGGTTAACAATACGTGAACGTATCTCGGTAAGAAAACCTTCGTCTTTGTAAGGATATTTGGTAAACAGAAATTCTGCTACCACCATCCCTAAAACGGCATCGCCAAGATACTCCAATCTTTCATTGGACTCCCGGAAGCCTTTGATGGCCGTCTCGCGGGATGCCGAAGTGTGCCTGAAAGCAAGCTGATAGACCCCCAGATTAGACGGCCTGTCGCCAATTACATGGGCGATTGATTCCTTAAATTTTTTGTCCTCTGCACTTCCGGTTCTGAAAAGAGAGAGTATCGGTAAAAGAATACGTTTTGCCAAGTGTAATTATTTAATCAGCCTTCATACTTTTTGAAAATGACGGAGGCGTTGTGACCGCCAAAACCAAAAGTATTGCTTAGAGCAATATTGACCTTGCGTTTTTGAGCCTTGTTGAAGGTAAGGTTCAGTCGGGGATTGATTTCCGGATCGTCGGTAAAGTGATTGATGGTTGGAGGAATGATTTGATCCTGAATCGCCATAATACAAGCAGCAGCTTCGATAGCCCCAGCCCCTCCGAGTAAATGCCCGGTCATCGATTTGGTTGAACTGATGCCCATTTCATAAGCATGCTCTCCAAAAAACCTTTCGATGGCCTTTATTTCCTGTGGATCGCCCAGGCCTGTGGAAGTACCATGTGTATTGATATAGTCAACATCCTCAGGATTTATGCCTGCATTTTCGACCGTATTTTTCATTACCATAAAAGCGCCGCGCCCATCAGGGTGAGGTGCCGTTATGTGATATGCATCCGACGACATACCTCCGCCGATCATTTCTGCATAAATTTTCGCGCCGCGAGCCTTGGCGTGCTCGTATTCCTCAAGTATCAGGGCGGCACCTCCTTCTCCTAAAACAAATCCGTCCCGATCAAGATCATAAGGCCGGGAGGCAGTTTCCGGAGAATCGTTTCTTTCTGAAAGCGCTTTCAGTGCATTGAAACCCCCAACACCAGCGCTTGTCACAGCCGCTTCTGATCCGCCCGAAATACAGACATTCATCATACCCAGGCGGATATAATTGTACGCGTCTATCAGGGCATTGGTTGCAGAAGCGCAGGCCGAGACCGTAATGAAAGTTGGCCCCCTGAATCCATAGCGGATAGAGAGCACCCCCGACGCACTGTCGGCAATCATTTTGGGTATAAAGAATGGGTTGAAACGGGGATTTTTCCCGTTCTCAGCAAAATTTGTAACTTCGTCCTCAAAGGTTTTTAAGCCTCCGATTCCTGAGCCCCAAATTACACCGGCTTTGTCGAGATCAAGCGTATCTGCGCCAAAGCCGGCGTCCTTCATTGCCTCATCTGCTGCAATAACGGCATACTGGGTAAATGGGTCCATTTTCCGAGCTTCCTGTCGCGGGATGTAATCATTGATATCCAAACCCTTTACTTCACAGGCCAAACGAGTGCGAAACCTTTCGGCATCAAACCTGGTAATAGGTGCAGCCCCGCTTACCCCTGCGACTAAATTTTTCCAATAGGTAGGAACATCATTTCCAACGGGTGTTAAGGCACCCATTCCGGTAATTACAACGCGCTTAAAACTCATAAAATAAGGACAGAAAAAAGAAGATGATAACTGGCGGAAAACCGAATTACTTCACGTTTTCTTCCAGGTATGCTACAGCCTGACCAACTGTACCAATGTTCTCGGCCTGATCATCTGGGATTGAAAGATTGAATTCTTTTTCAAATTCCATGATCAATTCAACGGTATCTAGAGAGTCCGCTCCCAAGTCGTTCTGGAAGTTTGCTTCTGGCGTTACCTCCGACTCTTCTACGCCGAGTTTTTCGACGATAATTTGCTTAACTCTTTCTGCAATTGCTGACATTTTGTAAACACTTTTTGGTTAAAATCGCCACAAAGAAAGATATTTCAGTTCACTTTGTCAAAATTTTTTTAGTCCCTTCATTTTATTGTCTTTAAAGATCAAAAATTAAAAAAACCAGAAAATCAAATGATTATACCATATGTTCTATGAATTTGGCAGAATACCTAGAGAACATTACGGATAACTCTACCTTTGCCGAACATTATTCAATATCTGATTGACGTGAGCATGCTGTTAATTCCCAAATTAAAGAACCAGAAATCGCCCCTTTTTTTTCTTATGGCCGGCCCCTGTGCGATTGAAGGCAGAGATATGGCATTAAGAATCGCCGAGCACATCGTTAAATTAACCGATCGTCTTCAGATACCTTATATCTTCAAAGGGTCCTATCGAAAAGCGAATAGGACCAAAGTCGATTCATTCACCGGTATTGGCGACGAAAAAGCATTGAAGATATTGCAGGAAGTGAGTACGACATTCGGAATACCGACAGTAACCGATATTCATGAGTCGCATGAAGCGGCACTTGCTGCTGAGTATGTAGATGTCCTGCAAATTCCAGCCTTCTTATGCAGACAGACAGAACTGCTTGCGGCCGCAGCACGAACCGGCAAGGTTGTGAATGTAAAAAAGGGTCAGTTTTTATCAGGTGCTTCGATGCGCTTCGCAGTGGAGAAAGTGAATGAAATTAACCCGGATTGTCAGGTGCTTTTAACGGATCGTGGCAATAGCTTCGGATACGGTGACCTGATTGTTGATTATAGGAATTTGCCTGAAATGAGTTCGTTTGGCGTACCGGTCATTATGGATTGCACACATTCGTTGCAGCAACCCAATCAAAGCTCCGGAGTGACCGGTGGAAAGCCAAAGTTAATCGAAACAATTGCCAAAGCAGCGATCGCAGTTGGCGCAGACGGGCTTTTTATAGAAACACATTTCAACCCTGCCGAAGCCAAATCCGACGGCGCAAATATGCTTCCCCTCGATCAGCTGGAAGGGCTTTTAGAGAAACTCGTTCGGGTTAGACAAGCGATTCTGTAATTCATCCAATATGCATTTTACTTTAGCTGCAAAAAGACGTCATTTTAGTCGAAGCTTTATTTCGATCTGGGGTTTTTCGATCTTTTTTTTGAATCTGATTAGCCCTGGAACACCGCTCCAAGCCCAGCAAAAAGATTCAACTCTTTGGGTGGTTCGGCCTATGGATGTTATTCCTCCGGTTGCGCTGGGATTAGCAGGATTGATAACGCAGGGGAAAATCAGCAGGCAGTTACAGAATCGGGTAGTATCACAATATCCTGGATTTCATACCAATGTAGACAATTACTTACCGTATGTTCCAGGGGTTGTAAGCTTGGGTTTAGCTTCCGCAGGAGTAAAGGGTAAGCATTCACTGGGGGATCAGGTAATTCTTGCTATTTTGTCAAATGTCGTAGCACAAGGCGTTACCCAGGGCTTGAAACGCATCGTTCAATATCCCCGTCCGGATGGTGAAGACAACCACTCATTCCCATCAGGACATGCAACATGGGCTTTTACCAATGCCACGCTGCTTCATGAAGAATACGGACAACGGAGCGTTTTTTACAGTATCGGCGGATACGGAACAGCAACAGCGGTCGGAGCCATGCGTGTACTGAATAACAAACATTGGGCGGCTGACGTTTTGTTTGGTGCGGCTGTGGGAATAGGTGCCGCAAAAGTGGTGTATATAAGTTATCCATGGCTTCAAAGAACGGTTCGAAGGATTAGGAAACACTAATCAAAGGCCCCAAAAATGTTTTATATTGGCTGCTGACATACCGTTGTCATCGTTGACAATTTTATTTGTCATCACCATTTAATTCAACAGCAAAAATTATGCAAATAAAAACCATTCAACCCATGACCGTTTTCTGTTTTGAAACAGAAACAACTATGGAAACCATGATGCAATATGTGCGGGTTGTAGCAAGGCAACTTTATCAGGATGCAATTACGCACGATCTGGAGATTACCGGACCTGTTTACTGGATTTATCAGGGAGCGGATGGCCAACCAGACACTAAATTTGCTCTGACCGTGGCGATCCCGGTGACCAATAGCAGCGCTCAGTCGTCCGGATCTCAATTCAATATTGCCAAGCTTGACACTTTCCAATGCCTTAGTGAACAACACCTGGGCGACTGGGCGAAATTAGGGAATACCTATGGCGCTTTGATGGGAGAAATTCAGTCAAAGAATTTGCAAATGAGTGGCTTGACCAGAGAAATTTACCTGAACATGGATTTTGAAAATCCCGAGGCTAATATTACCGAGGTTCAGATTGGGGTTGTAGCTTAGAAGATTCTTTATTTCGAGTTAATATAAAGTCCGCTTCCTATGTCGTACTGCGCTTACGTTAACAATAATACTTCCGAACAACCGGATTATTTACTCCACAAGCATTATCACGATCATCAGTACGGTTTCCCGATTGATAGCGACGACGAACTTTTCGGAAGATTGATTCTTGAAATAAATCAGGCAGGACTTAGCTGGACGTTAATGCTTCGTAAACAGGAAGGGTTTCGTGCTGCTTATCACCAGTTTTCGATTGAGAAAATTGCAGCATACGACGAGCAGGATCGTGAGCGGCTTCTGCTAGACCCCGGTATTATTCGTAACAGATTAAAAATTAATGCAGCCATAGTCAATGCCCAAAAGATCCTCGAATTAAATGAGGAATATGGGTCCTTCAAGGGCTGGCTAAATGCACATCACCCCAAGACGAAAGACGAATGGGTGAAATTGTTTAAAAAGACCTTCAAATTTACCGGCGGAGAGATCGTCAATGAGTTCCTGATGAGTACTGGGTACTTGCCGGGAGCACATACTGAAGATTGCCCTATTTATAAATTAATATAACAAGATAAAGCCCTGAAACTGGAACCCAACCAGGTTGATTCCCAATTTCAGGGCTTATTTTAATGCGACCTTACTTGGCCGGATAATACGTTTTCAACCATTCGATCATTTTACTAAACACATCCACTGCCGCCACAGGAGACATTCCATGTTTTTCCTTGGGATACAACTCAAACTTGGTTGGAACATTTAGGCCTAGTAATTTTTTGTGCAGATTTTCAGCCTGACTTACATTGACCAGCGGATCTTCTCCTCCGTGAAAAAGAATGGTAGGAACTGCTGTTTGCTTGGTCAGAAAATACGTCGGGCTGGCATCTTTGGCAATCTGCGCCTGGGGATCTTTTTCACCTAAAAAACGAATTACGGTGTTGTCTGCATCGCTGCCGTCCGCACGAACGGCCTTGTCGGTAAGATCGGTCGGCCCCCAAAGATCGAGCACCGTTTTTACTTGTTTTTTCGAATCATGCCCGTATGCATAAAGCATCGCCAGATGAGCACCGGCGCTACCTCCGATTAACGCAAATGAGTTACCATCATACTGAAATTTCTTCGCATTGGCGGAGAGAAAAGTCAGTGCTTTTGTCACGTCCTCAATCTGAGCCGGAAACAGATTTTTGCCATCCTTAACAAGCCTGTAATTGATTGACACAACGGCATATCCCAGCTTTCCAACCAATTCATCTATAAGCTGTTTAGGAAATTCGGACTTGTTTCCTGCCGACCAGGAGCCTCCGTGAATGTATACAATGAGCTTTGTAGAATCGGTGTGTGACCGGGGAACAAACGCATCAAAAGTATTTTCTCCGTTCGGCGCATTTCCATATTTCACGTCTTTGATCACCATATAGGTTGGACGCTTTATAGCACCAGGATCAGCCGAAATCATTTTCTCCGGGATTCCGTCGCGCCAGCCGTTCGCTTTCAGGTAAGCCACCAGTTCGGCCGGCTTATCGGTCTGCAGTCCTTGTACCCCTTTTTCCAATGCTGCTTTCCAGGAATCCGGGCCTTCTGCTGGGTCTTGTACATCCAACCATACAGAAACGCCATTTTCGCCTGCTGCCTGCACCATCTCCCGATCCTTAATATTATCGAGCACCTCAATTTTCACCTGACCGAGAAACATGGCCAACTGATCCTTGGTTTTTACCACATCAAACAGGCTCGTCATTACTGGAAGATTCGGTGCTACACTTCTCCATTGCTTGTATTGTGGTATTTTATTGACGTACACCACGACCTGCTTTTCCATGCCGGCTGCCGTGATCTGCTTCCAGGTCTCAGCAACATCCGCTTCCTTGAAATCGAGATAAATATTGATCTTGCCTTTGCACAATTTCAAAACCTCATGAAATTCGGGCACTTGATGTGTCTTCTTGTTATTATTGAAAACCTGAAGTTTTTCAATCTCATCAAAGGTCATATCTGCAACCTTTCCTTTTCCGTTCGTCGTCCGGTCCACGGAACCATCATGCATCACGACCAAATGGCCGTCCTTCGTTGTACGCAAATCCACTTCTACGTAATCAGCACCCGCTTTTATCGCCTCTTTGTAAGAAGCAAGTGTATTCTCAGGAACCTTGACATGATTTCCCCTGTGCGCGATGATGACCAGTTTGTGCTTTGTCTGCGGCAAAGGAATAATTTGCGCCTGGCTGGTTACGCTAAATAAAATGAGTGCAAAAAGGCTTTGCCAAATCCGGTTTAACTTGATTGTATGGTACATGCAGGTCGTTGGTTGTAGGAAGGGGTGTGAATTTTACAAGGAGTACTTCATTATTGCAAGCAAAGGCCATTTCACACTTAAACAGAATGACCGCGAAAAAAATCACGGCTGACAATACTTTGAAAGCCAGCCGTGACAACATCATTTTATCTATTTAATTTCAAAAGCTGAAAGATTGACGAATTGCTGTACACGCTCTACAATTTCTTCCTGAGTCAAATTTACCAGGCGTTCTGAACCAAATTTTTCTACACAAAAGGAAGCCATGGCTGAGCCATAAATGATAGCGCGTTTCATATTTTCGAATGAAATGTCATCTGTTTTGGCCAGATAACCGATAAATCCACCTGCAAAACTATCTCCTGCTCCGGTTGGATCGAAAACTTCTTCCAACGGCAATGCGGGGGCAAAGAAGATGTGTTCGCCCTGGAATAAAAGCGCGCCATGTTCTCCTTTTTTAATGATAAGGGTTTTAGGGCCCATTTCCATTATTTTGACAGCCGCTTTACGCAAGGAATATTCTCCAGAAAGCTGACGTGCTTCTTCGTCATTGATGGTAAGTACATCCACTAATGCCAACACTGCCTTCAGATCATCCAGAGCGATGTTCATCCAAAGGTTCATGGTATCGAGCATGATCAGCTTAGGACGGTTGTTCATCCGCTCTATCACCAATTTCTGGGTTGCAGGAACGGTATTTCCCAACATCAGATATTCGGTTGTCTGGTAAGATCCGGGAATGATCGGATCGAAATGTTCCATCACATTCAGTTCGGTGATCAGCGTATCACGCGTGTTCATATCTTCATGATATTTACCCGACCAGAAGAATGTCTTACCATCCGGGACGATTTCAAGACCTTCGGTATTCACGCCATGCTCTTCCAACAGATCGATCATGCTTTGAGGAAAATCACCGCCGACCACCGCAACCAGATTGTTCTCTTTAATAAAATAGGACGCGGCAAGCGTTATGTATGTGGCTGCACCACCAATGATCTTATCTGTTTTTCCAAAAGGTGTTTCAAGCGCATCAAATGCAACAGATCCTACGGTTAATAAACTCATAAATTAGTATTGTATTGATTTTAAGTAAGTTTCCTTTTTATGTTTTGTATAAAAAACGCTGCGAAGATAATCAAAACGGCGGAATGGCATATTCCCGTGATCGTAATATCCTAAACACTTGGCTATCAATCATCGGTTATTTGCTATTTTTGTAAGACTGACATAGAAATTACAATCATCATCAAATTCATCAATACTTAAAATGGAAGCAATCGTTGAAGCAAGACGACATATTGACAACGCCAAAGGCTTTCTTAGCGATCATGCAAGAAAGGAGGACGGATTATATGGTGACCGCAAGTATGTGAAAATTGCTGGCCATACGGCTTATACTGGCATTCTGGTAGCATTGGATGAGCTATTGGAAGAAAAAAAGAAGAAAACACCAAAAAGTGTGGAATGGTATCAGAAAGAGCTGTCAAATCTCGACAAGAAAATTTTGTCTGATTTTGCTGCGGCATATCAAGTTCTGCATCTTGATATGGGTTATGAGGGAACGAGAAGTTCGGATATCGCAAAATTTGGGCTGGAGAAGGCTGAAAAAATAATTAGTTGGGTTGAAAACAGATTAAACAGAAATCAAAAATGAATCATAAAAGTTGTTGCCCGGGTATTTGAAACGACAAGAATTTACCTAAACATTGACATTCAAGAAAGTAAAAAAATTCATGGCCGAAGCAACTTACCAGCCGCTTAAAATATATAATACGCTTACCCGTAAAAAGGATTTATTTGTTCCAATCGCCGCTCCTTATGTAGGCATGTACGTCTGCGGACCAACCGTTTACAATAATGTTCACCTCGGGAATGTCCGGACATTTCTTTCATTCGACATTCTTTTCCGTTATCTGACCCACATTGGGTACAAGGTTCGTTACGTGCGCAACATTACCGATGTTGGCCACCTCGTGGGCGATGGAGAAGAAGGTGAAGACAAAATTGGCAAAATGGCCAAACTTCAAAAAGTGGAACCGATGGAAATCGTCCAGCGATATACCAACGATTTTCACGATGTGTCGGCGATGTTCAATTTACTGCCACCTAGTATTGAACCAACGGCCACCGGGCATTTGATTGAACAGATCGAAGCGGTACAGACGCTGATCGAGAAGGGAATGGCGTATGAATCGAACGGCTCGGTATACTTTGATATTACAAAATACAACGCTGCCGGGAATGAGTATGGTAAATTATCGGGCCGTGTACTGGAGGATCTTCTGAATGAAACGAGAGAGCTCGACGGACAAGCCGAAAAGCGAAATCCGCTGGACTTTGCTCTTTGGAAAAAGGCAAGTCCTGAACACATTATGCAGTGGAATTCGCCATGGAGCCGTGGATTTCCAGGGTGGCACCTCGAATGTACCTGCATGAGCGCCAAGTATTTGGGAAAACAATTTGACATTCACGGAGGTGGTATGGATCTTAAATTCCCCCATCATGAATGCGAGATCGCACAGGGAACAGCATTGACGGATACAACACCCGTAAGATATTGGATGCATACCAATATGCTGACTGTCAACGGACAAAAAATGTCCAAATCACTTGGAAATTCCTTCCTTCCTGCTGAGCTTTTTTCGGGAAATCATGAATTGCTGGATCAGGCTTACAGTCCTATGTCTGTGCGATTTTTTATGTTGCAAAGCCAGTACAGGAGCACGCTGGACTTTTCCAACGATGCGCTTAAGGCCGCACACAAAGGGTACAAGAGATTGGCAAATGCCCTTCGGGTCTCCAAATTGCTTTCCTATGTAAGTGAAGATGGCATTGTACAGGACGAAGCTAAAAAGGAGGATATAATCAAGTCGATAGACGGCTTTTATGCGGCCATGAATGATGACCTGAACACATCTGTTGCATTTGCAAATATGTTCAACATGCTTAAATACATCAATATGCTGAACATGGGACAGTTGAAATCCGCTGCATTGGGTGAAGAGATTTTCGACAAATTGAAGAACCGTTTTGCGGTTTTCTTTGAAGACGTACTTGGTTTGAAGGAGGAATTGAGCGAAGGTGACGAAGTATTAAATGGTATGCTGAGCCTATATCGCGATTATAAGACCGCTCAGAATTACGAAAAGGTTGATCAGATACGTTTATATTTTAAACAACAGGGACTTGTCATTCGTGATACGAAGTTGAAAATTGAGTGGGCGTACGAAGAGTAACTTCATGCAGGTGTTAACGTGATTTGTAAGAACAGGATGTCATTCATTTTTAACAAGTTATTTATCAAAAAGTTATTAGTACTCTTTATTGCTTGTTGGACAATTCAGGGTTGCAAAACAACGACCAGTTCAGAACAGACCAGTGAGCAAGAAACGAAACTTGTGCAGAGTCCGGCTTTTAACGCCGACTCTGCATTTGCATTTATGAAAAAGCAGGTTGAGTTTGGACCCAGAGTTCCCAATACTTCCGCACATAAGGCTTGCGGCGATTATCTGGCGGGTACGCTAAAAAAATATGGACTTCAGGTAACTGAACAAGCCTTCGTTGCCACAACTTACGACGGCAAAAAATTAAATGCCCGAAATATCATTGCAAGTTTCAATCCCTCGGCCTCGAAGAGAATTCTCCTTACATCTCATTGGGATTCCCGGCCATTTGCTGATCAGGATTCACTACATAAAACTCAACCCGTACCAGCAGCAAATGATGGAGCAAGCGGAGTTGGTGTATTATTGGAATTAGCGAGAGTTCTGTCGATCCAAAACAAAAAGCTTGATCTGGGCGTAGATATCATACTTTTTGATGCCGAAGATTGGGGAAGTGACGAAGCGACAGACAAGTATAGTGGTTATTGTTTAGGTTCTCAATACTGGGCTGCTAACAAGCATATTCCCAATTATACTGCTTATTTCGGAATCTTGCTTGACATGGTTGGTGCGAAAGGAGCCATTTTTCAGCAGGAAGGATATTCAGTTCAAATGGCGGAAAGTGTGGTTCGGGAGGTTTGGGGTATCGCAGCGAAACTGGGTTACAACAACTTTTTTATTGATCAAAGAGGCTCGGCGATCACGGACGACCATGTGCCAGTAAATGAAGTTGCTAAAATTCCCATGATCGACATCATTCATACTCAACCCAATAATTTAAGCCACACATTCTTCAACGCCTGGCATACTACACAGGATACCATGGAAAACATTGACCCAAAAACGCTGAAAGCCGTGGGGCAGACCCTTATTCAGGTTTTGTATCAGGAGGGGCAGGGGGAAGCGTTGTGATTTTATGTCACTTGTCGTCATGAAGTGGTCATTTTTAGTCAGGGGTGTTCATGACATACTCATTTTGATATAGTATCGAAAAAGGTCTAAAACTGATAATCGAACGACAACTAACAATTCCCTGACAACACCTGACCACCCTTGACAACACCTGACCACTCTTGACAATACCCGACCAAGTTTTCACATCCGCTTCACACTAATCCAAATATTCGAATTTCTTCCTTTGTCGTCGCTACACGAAATTTTCACTCTTCCAAATGGCGGGCTGATAAATACGGCTTCATGTGGGGCTGATTTTTTAGAAAGCTTGTCATTAATATACCAAAAAACTTCCTGAACGTCGATGGCTGCCTGGCAGGCCAGCTGTATCTGCTGCGGCTCTTCCTTTCGAATGTAATATTCACTTCCTTCATTGGGACTAACGATCAACGGTGCACCTTCATGAAAAACCCGCTCGCAGGAAGGGTTATGGGGCGGAATTTTAGGATATGGAATTTTTTGTAATTCATAATAGGCAACGAGCTCAGGGGCAAGATTGGGATAGGCATTTTTCTCGTAACCTTTCTCAGGCAGACAGTAAGTACAGTAAGATATTTTGCCCGGAGCGTCTGTAAACACCCATCTCATGTGCTGACATTTACGGTAAGGCGAAACGCCCATAATGTAGTCATCAGTGATCTGATGATCGCAAAAATTAGAAGGAATATCACCGCTTACTGCACAAACCTTTCGTAAGGACACGTTTGCAGGAATTTTGTACCAGCCTTTTGGCGAATTGTAATCCAATGCATTAAAGATTGAGAACAACAGTGGCGTAGCGATGTTAGCGCCACTCAACTCAGGCACCCCCTCGCCCGAAAAATTTCCAACCCAAATGCCTATCGTGTATCGTCTGTTGTATCCTATGCTCCAGGCATCACGTTTCCCGTAAGAAGTACCGGTTTTCCAAGCGATTTTGGGTAAATGAAAGGTATTATCAAAGTTTGTGGGCAGGTCCGGACGGGTGACTTGTGTTAAAATGTTTGTGACCAGATAAGCCGCTTCTTTTGAGACGATCGCAGCTCCCTTTTTCGGCCTTAAAGGTTCGGCAGTAAAAGACAAAGGGCGAAATTCTCCCTCATTAGCGAACGCGGAAAAAAGCCTCGTAAGCTCTTCCAGCGTCACACCGCAACCTCCTAGTATCATCGATAACCCCAGATCTTTCGATTGTTTGTCAATTGTTTTGAATCCCGACTTTCTAAGTTTGTCAATAAGAACCGGCGTGCTGATCTCTTTAAGAACCTTAACCGCAGGAATATTCAGCGAGTTAGCCAGCGCAAATTCTGCTGTCACCGGTCCATTGAAATGCTGGTCAAAGTTCTCAGGTTCGTATCCGCCAAAATTGGAAGGAACATCGTTTAGCACATTCTTCGGCGTTAAGATCCCTTTATCAAAAGCCGTTGCGTATAACAAGGGTTTCAAAGTACTGCCGGGCGAGCGCACTGCCCGAACACCGTCCACTTGCCCGCCATCAAATGGATTATTGAAATCGGCAGAACCTACATAGGCTTCGACAGCCATGGTTTCATTGTTGATGACCAGCACAGCTGCATTGTGGATATTCATTCCCTGCAACCGGTTTACATAATTTTTAACCTGATTTTCAATTTGCATTTGTAATTGAATTCTCAGGTTGGTTTGAATGACAGGCTGTCCGGGATAATCCTTTTTCATTCGCAGCGCAAAGTGCGATGCCTGATCTGGCGCAGATAATCGTCTTACATTGAGCGGTTCATCAACGGCATCCTGGATCAGGTTTTTGTCAAATAAGTCATCGTTTTCGAATCTTTTGAGCCACTTATTTCGGGCCGATTTCAATGCATCGTTCCGTGTACCGGGGCGAAGGCTGGAAGGTCGATTAGGAATGATCGTCAAGGCAGTTATCTCTGCGAGGCTTAGCAATTGCGGCCCTTTTCCAAAATACAGAATTGAAGCGGCCTTGATACCTTCAATATTTCCGCCGTATGGAACCAGATTCAGGTACATCTGTAAAATTTCCTCCTTGGAGAAATGTAGTTCCAATTGGACCGCCCTGAACGATTCCTTCAGTTTATTCAGATATGTACGTCTGGCAGGTTCCAGGAGCCGTACGACCTGCATGGTGATTGTCGATGCGCCGGACGTACGCCTTCCAGTGAAAATATTATTCACGATTGCCCTGAACATTGCAAAAGGATTGACTCCCAAATGAAAATAAAAATACCGGTCTTCTTTGTAAATCAGCGTCTTGCGTAGCAGCGGTGTAATCTCCGATGTTTGTGCAAAGAGACGCCATTTATCATCTTTACTCAAAAAAGCATGCAGGGTTGTTCCGTCTGCAGCGTTGATTTGGGTTGAGTATTGGATTTGAGGTTTGAAAGGGAACGCGAGGTCCGCTAGTAAGAAAAGGAGGATTGTGCAGCCTATGGAGATGGCTGTTTTTTTGAGGGTGCGGTTGTTTAGGTATTTGGTTAGGCGCAATTGTCAAAGCTGAAAATACGATTCGAATTTAGGCCTAAAACGGCATTTCATCACCAAAAAACTCTCCCCGAAAATCTTTGCTGTTATACAAACCATGTATTTCTCTGAGGCCCCAGTCCAGATTGTAGAATGCTGTCAATGTAAAAACCTCTTCACCGTTGATATCGAAAAACTCCGTTACTTTCTGCCGCACTTCGACCGGCTGCTAAACGGATTGCTAAGCCGTATTTTTCAGAATTTTCTTCGTTTAAAAACGAAGCGGCAGAACACCTTTACCTGCCTAATCACAGAGCAACTCAAAAAGCTCGGGATCGGTAAACCATGCAACGGCAACAAAAATGGATTCTTTTGCCTCACGAAGTTCTATTTTGATTTGGCGTTGTATATCCTCAAAGTAAGCCTGAGTCTGCATGTTTTGTAGCGAGGAAGGTGCACGGCCATAAATGTAAGAATTTTGGAAGATTGTGAGCGTCAGTAAGGACGGAGCGGATGATAAATTTGTTATAACATTCACCAGGCGTTCCGATGGAACGCGGAAAATACATTCCTACGGGTTTCTACCCACCAAATGTACCTACGGCACAATATAAAAGAATTGGCTGAGAACTTGATTAGTTGGATAGACTCAGTCTTTTTGATAGGAGCCCTACTCCGCAAAAAATTTAAATTATCTGGATATTTGAGGCTCTGTTCAGATAAATAGTTCCATCTGCCGTAGGTAGATTTGGTTGGTAGAAAATGGGGCCAGAGACCTAAAATCAGCGTTCCGTAGGTACGCCTGGTGAATCTTGGTACAACTTCAAGTTACCAATTCTGCCGTTCAGCCCGCTACTCACGCAGACCGGATTCTCCCCTTCGTCGTCCGCGACACCGGTCCTTCCTCCTTCCTCCCCTATTCCCTCCTCCCAAGTTTCAACCATTTCCCCCGAAAACCATTAAATTCTAACCATTCCTTCCTTTATTGCAAATAAAGCCAATCAAAATACCATCATGTCAAAATACATCGCAGCTATTGACCAGGGAACAACGAGTACACGTTGCATACTTTTTAATCATCAGGGACAAATCGTATCGGTCGGACAAAAGGAACATGAACAAATTTACCCTCGTCCGGGTTGGGTTGAGCATAATCCGGAAGAAATATGGAAAAATACTCTGGAGGTAATCGCCATTGCGCGTATCAATGTATCCGCAACGTCTGCGGATATTGCCGCGATCGGTATTACAAATCAACGGGAAACGACGGTTGTTTGGAACAAGCGAACCGGAAAACCTTATTACAATGCCCTTGTGTGGCAGGATACACGCACGACCGAACTTGTGGCTCGCTATGAAAAAGAAGGGGGGCTCAACCAGTTCAGAGATGTGACAGGTTTGCCAGTGTCAACTTATTTCAGCGGTTTAAAACTTCAATGGCTTCTGGAAAACGTAGAAGGTCTTCGCGCAGATGCAGAGAAGGGTGACGCCCTTTTTGGGAACATCGACACTTTCCTTATCTGGAATCTTACGGGCGGAGCGCATGGAGGAATCCACGTGACCGACGTGACAAATGCGAGCAGAACGCAGCTTATGAACCTTCGTACGCTGGACTGGGATAACGGCATGCTTTCAGCTTACAATATCCCCGGAAAAATGCTTCCGAAAATCAAAAGCAGCAGTGAAGTGTATGGCATGGTTACCAACGAAGTGCTTCCCGGCGTTCCCGTAGCGGGCGACCTGGGTGACCAGCATGCAGCACTGGTTGGTCAAACCTGCTTTGAACCGGGAATGGCCAAGAATACATATGGAACGGGGTGCTTTTTGGTAATGAATACGGGTAATGAAATCAAGATGTCCGAAAACGGTCTTTTGACAACCATCGCATATCAATTTGGAGATCAGCCGGTTCAATACGCTCTGGAAGGAAGTGTTGCTGTAACAGGAGCGCTTGTGCAGTGGGTACGCGACAATATGGGATTAATCGAGAAAAGCAGCGATATAGAAACGCTCGCGAAAACGGTAGAGGACAATGGCGGAGCTTATTTTGTTCCGGCGTTTTCCGGGTTGTATGCGCCATACTGGCGAAATGATGCGCGAGGAGTCATTGCGGGACTAACGCGGTACGTGAACAAAGGCCACATCGCCCGCGCCGTTTTAGAAGCAACTGCATATCAAACACTTGATGTCGTTAACGCCATGGAACAAGACTCAGGCATTCAACTATCTTCTCTGCGTGTAGACGGTGGAATGGTATTGAACCAACTGCTTATGCAATTTCAGGCAGACATGCTTGATACGCAGGTAGTTTGTCCGGCAGTAGCTGAAACCACCGCGCTGGGAGCCGCCTACGCCGCAGGTTTGGCTGTTGGATATTGGAAAAACACCGACGAATTGAAACAAAACTGGGCTGTAGCACATACCTGGAATCCGAATATGGAGGCGGACTACCGTGACAAATTATATAAAGGTTGGCAAAAAGCAGTAACAAAGTCCTACGCCTGGATGGATTGATTTCCAGCCACCGCATGCCCTATTCCCCAAGCCCAAAACTTGGGGAATTACAATCAAAACACCTCCCCCAAGTTTACAAACAATCCCCTTGAACCTTTCACGCCAAATCCGTAATCAATGGCAATATTGGTTCGTGACAGCTTGTTTACTTTGATACGTATTCCTAGTCCGGCGGCAGGTGCGACCATGGTGAATTTTGCGGTCGGCCAGTTGGAAAAACTTTGCGCGTTTGCAAAAATAACCCCACCCAACAAGCCATTTTGCGTAATCCCAAATCGATATTCCGATTCAAAATACAGCATGTTCAGGCTCCGGTAGCGTCCCTGAATGTACCCTCTTCCCGTGTTATTGGAAGGATCCCAGCTTGTACTCGGCAGATCCAGGTATGGCGGTTTACCGTTGAGAGTCAACCAGGTATAATTCCAGAACGCAAGCGTGTTTTGGCTGCCACTTGGGAAATTAATGTATTTACGGACGTCAAAAACGAGCGACTGCCAATTGCTGTTACTGCCCAGCGTAGTCATATTGGGGCGGTATTGAACATTCGCGTAGGTCCCTTCCAACGGGTTGATTGAATTTTTCCGGTTGTCATACAAAAGCGTTATCAATGGTCCAGATGCGACCGAATTTTTGGTCAGCCCGTAATTCCGGACATCATCATTGCTTCCGGCCTGCTTGATATGCCAACGATAATCGAGAAAATATCCCAGTCCCACGTAAAAGGAATTCCCCACACTTTTAAGAACCGATTGATGCAGGCGGATATGAGAGTAATCGATATTATCTGCATCTTCCAGCGAGCTGCCACCGCCCAACCCATATGTATCCTGCGGATATTTGAAATAGCGCCAGTCGATGACAATGTCATAGCTATTGTTTTTTGTCCAGATATTAGCAAGCAGCGGAACGGTAATCTGCTTATACTGGGTATAAATGAAGCTTGAACTTACACTTGAAATATTGGTCGTGGCAGGATTGCTAAGATAAAAAGCAGCGTTGGTCGTTATAAGGCCTGTAAGGCCGGTGGAAAGGGTGTAACCAACAGCAGGTACAACAGAATACAAGACCTTTCTGGTCGTATCCTTATTTTTGTCTGCAACATTTTCAGCCTTTTTCTTTCTCAATTGTGCCAAAACATCCATGATATCTTTCTGTTCCCTGGCGTTTGATTTCTTCACAACGGCTGAATCAGGCTGTACAGATGCGTTCTTTTCCAGGGCGTAGTCTGTCTGGAACACAGGCCTGGCTATGATATTTCCGATACAAAACAGAGAAAAGGCTAAACTTAAAATGATTCTGGACAAGTGAATTTAACTTAAAATGGGTAACCAAAAAGTCGAAATTCTACATAGAATCTAAGATAGGTGAGTATTTAAGTTCTTGTTCAATCCCAGCGTATCCGAGGTATATTCAAAAACTAAAATCAAAAGTAAGCTGAAATTCAATTCGTAATCAGGTAAGTAACAACATTTAAGGTTTTTCTAACCTGATATATATCAAATATCATGCCTTGTTAACAAAAATACCGCCGGTTCTCGCGAAACCGGCGGTATATATGATGTCAAAAACCGTTAAGCCAAAGCAGCCTGCAGATTTTCGTTTATCGCTTCAAGGAATTCTTCGGTATATAGGTAATGCTCTCCATGGTTCACTTTGTTACCGTGGATACATACAGCCAAATCCTTGGTCATCTTACCACTTTCAACCGTTTCGATACACACCTTTTCAAGTGCAAGACAAAAATCGATCAAAGGCTGGTTACCATCCAGTTTACCACGGAATTCCAAACCACGTGTCCACGCAAAGATGGATGCGATCGGATTGGTAGAAGTAGGACGTCCTTTTTGGTGCTCGCGATAGTGACGTGTCACGGTTCCGTGAGCCGCTTCCGCTTCCATCGTTTTGCCATCGGGCGTCACCAATACAGAAGTCATTAAGCCCAATGAGCCAAATCCTTGTGCAACAGTATCCGACTGCACATCGCCATCATAGTTTTTACATGCCCAAACAAAGTTACCTTCCCATTTAAGTGCAGAAGCAACCATGTCATCGATCAAACGGTGCTCATAATGTACTTTCCCTGCATATTCTGCGTCATACACTTCCTGGAAAATATCCTTGAAGCGTCCGTCATATTTTTTAAGGATCGTATTTTTGGTCGAAAGATATAATGGCCATCCTTTGCCCAGAGCTACATTGAAACAAGCCCGCGCAAAACCACGAATTGACTCGTCGATGTTGTACATCGCCATAGCCACGCCAGGACCTTTGTATTGATACACCTCGTGCTCAATCACCTGTCCGTCTTCGCCTTCAAATTTAATTGTAAGTTTTCCTTTCCCAGGCACTACAAAGTCAGTTGCTTTATATTGGTCTCCAAAAGCATGACGACCTACAATGATAGGAGCAGTCCAGTTTGTTACCAAACGAGGCACATTGCTCATTACAATCGGCTCACGGAAAACAGTTCCATCCAAAATGTTACGGATCGTTCCGTTTGGCGACTTCCACATTTGTTTCAGATTGAATTCTGTAACGCGGTCTTCGTCAGGTGTGATGGTCGCGCATTTGATACCTACGCCATATTCCTTTATCGCATTTGCAGCATCAATTGTCACCTGATCATTGGTTTCATCACGATATTCAACACCCAGATCATAGTATTTGATATCTAAATCCAGGTAGGGTAAAATAAGTTTTTCCTTGATAAACTTCCAGATAATACGGGTCATTTCATCACCGTCAAGCTCTACAACGGGGTTTGCAACTTTAATTTTGCTCATGTCTTATGCTATACAATAGTTAAAGATTTTAAAATCAGCCGTGAAAGTACAAACAATAGCGTAAAAAGGCGAAAAACAAACCGATGATCTTTGATTAATACTTCGACCAGACGTTATGCCTATTCATGGTAGTCCCTTTACGTAAAACTTCGTGCTTAACGGTTGCTGCGACCGGCAGGAGAAAAATTTGTCGTATTCAAAAAAGAATAATAATAAAAAATTGCATTTAAGTACCATTTTGAACTGGCACGCATTTTTGAAGCTGATGGTATATACGAAGCCAATGCCGCTCTCGTCTTTTAACTTAAAATCAATTTGCCCATGAAAACGACAATAAGTTATACTACCCTTTTATTGATTTGTTTGGGTGCTTTTTCATCCTGTCGTACCGTTTATGCGCCTAACGCGGTTAACGTTCCACTTTTACAAGAAAAGGGAGAGCTAAAAGCAGTTCTTGCCAATAATAATTTACAGGTCGCAACCGCCGTCTCGGAGCACGTGGGGGTTATGGTGAACGGCTATCTGAATGCATACACAAGTGATGACAAATCCCTCAAAAATAATGGGAAGGGTGCTGAAATAGGGATTGGTTATTTTGGGCATACGGCTCAGCGTATCACCTACGAAGCTTATGCCGGAGCGGGACTTTACAATGTCCGTATCAGGGAGTCGAATAATACAAAAACCTTTGACGCAGATGCGGTTAAGTATTTCGTTCAGCCATCAGTTGGTTGGGTGAATCCATATTTTGAAGTGGCAGTAAGCCCAAGGCTGTCTGTTGTAAAGTATAATACGCCTGAAATTACAGGATATACCAACGCAGAGCAGGCAAGCAATTATTTCAATATACTCGACCAGAAAGCGTATGCATTTATGGAGCCAACCATCACATTGAGAGGCGGCTATCGTTTTGTTAAGTTGCAGCTGCAATATGGTCATTCATTCAAGCTTTCGAAAAACAACATCAACCATGACGATGGAATTGGCAGCATTGGATTAATTTTCGATATTGGGAAATGGTATCAGCCAGCAAAATAATCTGAGCTGAAGTAATTCAAGTATTAAAAAATCAGGTGACAAAAGCCTTTTTACGCAAGGAATTCTTGGCCAGAAGACTGGCTTTGACTGCCAAAGAAGCTGAACAAGAAAACAATTTGGTTTCAGAAAAAGCGATTCAGTTGCTCACTGAAATTCCTTTCCAGGTTATACATATATTTCTTCCGCAGCGCAACAGGCCGGAAGTTGATACTTGGAAAATTTTGTCCAGACTGCAGTCAATATTTCCCGAAAAAACCGTTGCTGTACCGTACGTGATACCTAGCACAAAACTGATGCAGCACCATGTTTTTTCGGAAGAAACCATTCTGATTGACAATAAATGGAATATTCCCGAGCCGGATCCACTTACTACTCCCCAATTATTGGTTGAAAAAATTGACGTGATAATTCTCCCTTTACTTGCGTTCGATAGACGCGGATATCGTGTTGGCTACGGAGGTGGGTTTTATGACAGATTCTTGTCCGAATGCAAATCCGAGGCACTGAAAATCGGACTATCTTTTTTTGATCCCGTTGAACAGATTGAAGACGTTAATGAATATGATGTTGCCATGGATTATTGTGTTACTCCAGCAAAGGTTTGGCGTTGGTGACCCGTTTTATTGTCTGTATGAGAAAACACTTCTAGAAAGTCAATTTCACTTTTTTAATAAAGTCATTCGCTTTCTTATGCTTCTCATTCAGGGCAACATTTCCCGGAACTCGATAATCTTCCGGATTCTCTTATGCCGACTGACACTTTCAAATTCAAATCGCTCTCCATTTTCTAGAACCAAAAAAGGATATGTTGGTTTGTCCATGCTGTCAATTAAACCTGCCCGGTAAGTACAAGACCCGATTTAGAGCACAAAGTCACACTTCATATGACAACGAGTTTTCCAAATTCCACCAAAAACAACATTCATTCCAAAATTCCTCGTAATTTTGCGGCACTTTTCTGATTTGTAGATGTTTGTACATTTTTAGAGAGTGCAGTGAAGTGTTTTAATCATTTATTTAACCATTAATGCAAGAATGAAAATCGCAGTAGTAGGCGCCACCGGTCTGGTAGGCGGCGAAATCCTTAAAGTGCTCGAAGAGCGTAATTTCCCGGTTACGGAATTGTTAGCCGTGGCATCTGAAAGATCTGTTGGTAAGGAAGTTACATTCAAGGGTAAACAGATTAAGGTGATCGGTTTTGAAGATGCGATTGCTGCTAAACCTGAAATTGCGATATTTTCAGCAGGCGGAAGTACATCACTTGAACTTGCGCCAAGATTCGCAGCTGCGGGCATAACTGTTATAGATAACTCATCAGCGTGGCGTATGGACCCAACCAAAAAATTGGTTGTCCCGGAAATTAATGCCAAGGAATTGACAAAGGAAGACAAGATCATTGCCAATCCAAATTGTTCAACGATTCAAATGGTGGTGGTTTTGAACCCGTTGCATCAAAAATATAAAATCAAGCGTGTTGTGGTTTCGACATACCAGTCTGTTACCGGAACAGGTAAGGCTGCTGTTGATCAACTTTTTGCTGAAAGAGCTGGTGACCACAGCAATGCGAAAGTTTATCCACACCAGATCGACCTGAATGTATTGCCGCATATTGACGTTTTTCTTGATAATGGCTACACGAAGGAAGAAATGAAAATGACCAATGAGACCAAGAAGATTATGGGTGATGACAGCATTGCGGTAACCGCAACGACCGTTCGCATCCCAACAATCGGTGGACATTCAGAGGCCGTCAATATCGAGTTTGAAAATGAATTTGACCTGGACGAAGTTCGCCAGATTTTGAGCGAAGCCGAAGGTGTAATTATTCAGGATGACCCAAAAAATTATCTTTACCCGATGCCCTTGACGGCGCATGGTAAAGACGAAACGTTTGTAGGTCGTATTCGTCGTGACGAATCTCAACCGAAAACGTTGAATCTCTGGATCGTTGCTGATAACCTTCGCAAAGGAGCAGCTACTAATACGGTTCAAATTGCTGAATTTCTAGCAAAACACGATCTGGTGGGCGTTGCTCAGGAAGTTTAGGACGCAATAAATATTTGGTATTAACTAAAAAAGAGCTGTGGTGCAGCTCTTTTTTAGTTAATAATTCTCCATTGTCGCCCGCGACCCCGGTCCATTCTCCATTCCTACCGATCCACCTCGCCCATTACCACATCAATTGACCCAATAATCGCTACCAGATCGGCAAGAAGGGCCCCTTTTGACATTTCCCCAATTACTGAAAGGTTATTGAACGAACACGCCCTTGCCTTACAGCGTACAGGAACATCTGATCTTCCGTCGGTGCGGAAAAAGAAGCCGAGTTCTCCTTTTGGGTTTTCTGCCCGAACATAGAAATCCATTGCTTTAGGACGGATCTTTTTGGGAACCATCGCCTGCGGGTCAAAATCCCGTGTGCGCTTATAATTGCCGGTGAGCTGTATGAGAGACTGTTCAATAATTTTCACAGATTCCCTGCATTCAACAGCGCGAACCCACGTCCGGTCCCAGCAATCGCCCACGGTACCCATTTTTCCTTCACCGATGGGTATTTCAAAATCCAATTCAGGATAAACCGAATAGCCATCTACCTTCCGCAAATCATACCGCAGACCCGATCCGCGTAACATTGGACCTGTGCAACCATAATTTATTGCGACAGGCAACGGCAACACGCCTACATTGGCAGTGCGTTGTACAAATATTTTATTATCAATGACCAGCTGCTGTAATTCATTCAGCTTAGGCTTCAGGTAAGTAACAAATTCGAGGCAGCGCTCTTCAAACCCAACTGGCAGATCATAAAACAGACCTCCGATCCAAATGTAATTGTACAGCATTCGGGCTCCACACGTCCATTCCAAAAGCCTCAAAATCTGCTCGCGATCACGCATCATCCACAAAAATGGCGTGTATGCCCCAATGTCCATGGCGTATGTACCGAGTGCTACAAAGTGAGAGGCCAACCTGTTTAGCTCAGCCACGACCACCCGAATGTATTCGATGCGTTTAGGAATATCGTTTTCAATACCGAGCATCCTTTCCACGCCCATAGCATAAGCATGTTCGGAATTCATGGCAGCCACATAATCCATCCGGTCTACATACGGAATGATCTGATTAAATGGTAACGCCTCAGCATGCTTCTCAAAGCATCGGTGTAAATAGCCCACGTGGGGGACTACATCGACAACAACCTCCCCATCGGTGACCACTTCAAGTCTCAACACGCCGTGGGTAGATGGATGCTGCGGGCCCATATTCAATACCATTTCCTCCGTACGAAGGCTTTCGGCATTGTACTTGGTGGGCGCAGAAGCGGCCAAATATTCCGGTTTGTAAGTATATTGAATGCTGTTGCTCATGCTAATCCATTGTTATCTATCGAAGATAGCGTTCCAAAAGGTGTAACGAAATGCCTCCGTGCTTTAAAACCGTTGAAGGCCTTCTTCCAAAACTTCCACCTTTAACGGTCCAATAGGCCGCCCTTCATTATGCATCCTGTCAACAGCTGTTATATAATACACATAACGCTGACCAGAGGTTACTGAAGTATCGACAAACTTTTCTCCTTCGTAACACATCCCTACAATTTTGCGCGGATCGTGCGCAGTGGGTTTTTCGTCCTGCTCAAACCGGTAGATTACGTAATACGTAGCCCGATCGCCATCAGGAGCGATATCGGGTTTCTCCCAAAACAATTCTAGCCCATTTGACTGGAGGGTTGCTTTCAGGTTTTTTGGCGAAAGGGGCGGGATCTTATCTTTCCATGGCATTGTGGGTACGAGGGCAGGATATCGATAGAAATCTTTTCTAAGCGAGTCAACAAACCCCAGACTGTTGTTCCGTAACGAACGTGAACTGAAAAAGATAGCTCCTTCTGCTTCATCGCCCCGAAGATATCTGATTTGATTAGGCACCTCTTTTGGGTTAGCCCAATTGGTATCTTTGTCCTTGTTACCCACGCGATAAGCACCAATTCCCACATAAAAGTGTCTGCCATAGCAGTTTTCCGACCACCAGTCTACCATGTTCTTATACGGCACCTTTCCAAAACCTGATGAAAAGTACACCTGAGGCGCTATATAATCAATCCAACCCTCCTGAACCCATTTACGGCTGTCCGCAAAAAGATCATCATAGGAAGCAAGTGCTCCGAATGTCTTTGACCCTTCCTTATCCGCGTCCTTATTTCTCCAAACGCCGAAAGGACTGATGCCGAATTTCAAGCGTGGCTTGACAAGAGTCAAAGCGTCGTGAATCTGTTTAACGAGCAGATCAATATTATTTCTCCGCCAATCTGCCTTACTGGAAAAACCCTGTCCGTATTTCCGGAACGTTGCATCGTCCTGGATCACTTGCCCTGCTACTGCATATGGATAAAAATAATCGTCGAAATGGATTCCGTCTATGTCATAATTTTTCGCCACATTTATTGTCATATCAGTGATAAACTGACGAACCTCAGGCAAACCAAAATCAAAAAGTTTATAGCCGTCATAGCTTAAAATCCATTCGGGATGGATGCGACTTATGTTCTGTGAAGAAACGCTCGTCGCTGATTTATGAACGAGCCGATTCATGTTTAACCACGCATGAAATTCGAGGCCGCGCTTATGCGATTCCTTAATCATAAAATCCAGCGGATCCCACATTGGACTCGGCACCTGCCCCTGACGGCCAGTCAACCATTCCGACCATGGCTCAGAACTCTTCGCATAAAACGCGTCACCAGCCGCTCTCACTTGCACGAAAACCGCGTTCATCCCCACTTTTTTGTGGAAATCAAGTAAAGAAGAAAACTCCTCACGTTGATCGTCCGGCTCCATCCGCTTGCTGCTTGGCCAGTCAATATTATCCACTGTGGCAATCCATACAGCTCTAAATTCTCGTTTTGGGGGGATCAAATTTTCATAATCGGTGCTTTGCGCATTGCATCCTTGAAGGAAAAACAGGGTCAGAAGCCAAGAAAACGCAATATTTTTAAATTTTTTCACTAAATAACTTTTGCAAAATATTAATTCAATCAAAGTAACGTATTTTAGAACAAAGTTAGTTGAGAAGTTTTTTAAATTGTCCCTGGACAAATAAACATGTGGCTTCTATTGTAATTGTGAATTATTTTTCTGGATATTTATTGTGTAATTACAAGGATTTTTTGTCACAATCCTCAAAAATAAAAGATTCAAAATACCCAAAAACGCTTAAATCTATATCCCATATTGGAACCATTCATTAAAACAACTAAAAAAAACGTCCTGTTTGAAGTAGCCTGGGAGGTTTGTAATCAAGTCGGGGGAATTTATACAGTTATACGCACCAAAGTACCGGCCATGGTTGAGAAATGGGAAGATAATTATTTTTTGCTTGGACCATATTTTGAAAAAAAGGCATCGGCTGAATTTGAAATTATTACCGATCTTGACGACTCTGCTGCCGGACGCACGGTAAGGAAAATGCGGGAAATGGGTTATGTTGTCCATTACGGTTACTGGCTTGTTACCGGCAAACCGAGGCTCGTCCTTTTCGATCTTGAAAGCATCGCCAAAGAGCTGGACATCATTAAATTCAACCTCTGGGAAAAGAACAGAATTTCTACCATCAACGTAGAACCGCTCGTCAATCAAACGCTCTGCTTTGGCGAAATGGTCCGGATTTTTCTCAAGGAATACGCCGAAGACAATGCGAAAAGAGAAGAGATCTCAGCTCAATTTCATGAATGGATGGCCAGCAGCGGGCTTCCCGAATTGAAGCGCGAAAACGTAAAAATTGCCACCACTTTCACCACCCATGCTACAATGCTGGGCAGGTATCTTGCTCAAAACGTTTCTGGATTTTACAGTAAACTTCCGTTTTTCGACTGGGAGCAGGAAGCTAAAAACTTCAATATTGTTGCACAAGCGACCATTGAGCGCCAGGCTGCCCAAAGCGCCCACGTACTGACAACAGTTAGTGATGTGACGGCAAAAGAATGTGAGGTTTTCCTGGGGCGGATGCCTGATCTGGTAACGCCAAATGGCCTGAACGTTGTACGTTTTCAGGCAAGCCACGAATTTCAGAACCTTCACCTAAAATATAAGGAACGGATTCACGACTTTGTACTGGGCCATTTTTTCCCTAGCTATTCTTTTGATTTAGACAAAACACTTTACTTCTTCACGTCGGGACGTTACGAATACAGTAACAAAGGATATGACCTGACACTTGAGGCTTTGGCCAGATTGAACTGGAAAATGGTTCAAGCAAATATGGATACGACGGTTGTGATGTTTATTGTTACGAAGCAGCCTTTCCATTCCATTAACGCTGACGTGCTTCAGTCGAGAGCAGTATTAAATGAGTTACAGGAAACCTGCACCGCCATTGAAAAAGAAGTTGGAGAAAAACTTTTCCTTGCGACAGCATCCGGCGTAGATCACAAAATGCCTGATTTGAATAATTTTGTAGACGAATACTGGCGTTTGAGGTTAAGAAGAACCATCCAAACGTGGAAAACGGACAAACTCCCAGCTTTTGTAACGCACGATCTCAAAGAAGACGACGGCATTACCGACTTCTGTAAGAAAGCAAACCTGGTAAATAACGAACGTGACCGCGTCAAAATCGTCTACCACCCTGATTTCATTGCCTCCACTAATCCACTTTTCGGGCTAGACTACGGGCAATTTGTACGCGGATGTCACCTTGGTGTTTTCCCAAGTTATTATGAACCATGGGGTTACACGCCTTTGGAATGTGTTGTTCGTGGTGTGCCTACTGTTACCAGCGACCTGTCCGGGTTCGGAGATTACATTATGCAGATCATGCGTGACTATGAAAACCGCGGTATTTATGTGATCAATCGGAAATCACAGACGTATAGCCAGGCAGCGGACGAGATGGCAGATATTCTTTTCAAATTTGTGAAAATGCAACGCCGCGACCGCATCATGCAGCGTAACCGGGTTGAAAATATTTCGGATGTTTTCGACTGGATGAATTTAAGATCGTATTACGATACGGCTCATGATCTGGCCACGAAGCGGAAGAAACCGTAATATTGAGATATTTATAAGTTTGAAGCCGGTAAATTCTGAAAAGGGATTTATCGGCTTTTTTGTTCCAATAATTCGCAATCACACACCGCAACATTCCGCTCCCATCCATTGCATTCATGAAAATTTTCAACACCTTCACTTCCAATTATCATACATTTCAAAATACGCATGAATTACGTCGAACTGGAACTTCAATTGCATCCTGACTTTACAGAAATACTTACAGCCGAGCTGGCAGAAATTGGCTTTGAATCATTTGTTGAAACAGACGAAGGATTACAGGCTTATATACAAGAGGAGCTTTTTGACGAAAATGTACTTAGTGAACTTACAAACAGATACAAGGAGGCAGCCGAAATTACTGCTTCATGGAAATCATTAGAACGTAAAAACTGGAACGAGGAATGGGAGAAGAGTTACGAGCCGATAGAAGTAGGCGACCAGGTGCGCGTACGTGCGGTGTTCCACGAGCCAGATCCCCGTTTTCAGTACGATTTACTGATCCAACCCAAAATGTCCTTTGGTACCGGCCATCATGAAACCACCTGGTTGGTAATGAACGAGCAACTTAATCTTCCACATGAACATCTTTCTATCATGGACGTTGGCTGTGGAACGGGAATTCTGGCCATTTTGGCCGCGAAACTTGGCGCAACCACGTTGCTCGGCTTTGACATTGACGAGTGGGCCGTGGAAAATACGAGGGAGAATTTCGCCATGAACAATTTGCCGGAAACCGCGGAAGTGTTTTTGGGGACGATCACAGAGGTTCCTACCGAAAAGCAATTTGGAGGAATTCTGGCAAATATCAACCGGAATATTTTGCTATCTGAAATTCCAAAATATGTTGCGCATCTGGAAAAAGGTGGCTGGCTTGTTACAAGCGGCTTTTACGTAACCGATCAGGCTGATATTGAACGCTGTGCAGAAGAAAACGGTCTTAAAAAATTACGATCCAATACGAGAAACCAGTGGGCAACCGTTGTATTTGAGAAAAATTAAGTGCTGTCCTTTTTTCAGTTGGGATGGGATAAAAATGTGCGTGTCATTCGCTTAAAAAATCTATGAAAATAGCCAGAATCTGTTTTTTGTGTACCATCATATTTCTTTCAGGTAAGACTGTGTCCGCTCAAAACCTTAAAATCGCCGAAGATCCAGGCCAATTTATGGTTCAGATACGGAAGCTGATGGATGGGAGTCGTAATCCACAGTATATCAAGGCGGCCGCTCAATTGGACAGTGTCTGGATGAGTGGGATTAGTTCTTCACAACAGGCAAAATTTATCAGCATTGTAAAAGCACAGGCTGCCAAAGGACAAAAAGCCGGGCCGGTTCTCTACTTACTTCTGAGAAATGCCCAGGCTCTGGCAAGGATTCAGGGAAGTGATTTCGATGGCTTTTTGAATCTTACCGCGAAATCAGGTGAAAAGTATGATGCCAAAACATTCCAGAAGATCCTTGAAACGGTCCGCACGATTACAGAAACCAACAAGCTTTATGCTTCTAATTACAACTCACTGTATCTCCTGAGCGGTTCTTATAAGTTTAAGTTCGATACAACAAGTGCCGAAGTTGTAGCAGCCGCGACTGCAGCGGCAAACGATAACTGGGATACCCCTATTGACACCAATTTCGTAATCGCACCTAAGTCTAATCCTGTTCCGGTTCTTGCTGGTGCATTGCTAGAATTACAGAATGCGACTTTTGGGATGGTGGCTGCGGGAGACTCGGTTTCCTTTGGCCCAGCTAGCGGAAACGTTTCACTTCGTGATGGAATCTTCGTAGGAAAGGGTGGTAAATTCACCTGGGAAGTAATTGGCAGCCCGGACATTTACACCGATCTGGATAGCTATACATTCAACATTTCTCAACCAAAATTAGTCGCAGAAAACGTCACTTTGCACCATGACGCGCAACTGGCCAATCTTATCAAAGGTACGCTGGAATACCGTGGCGTGAAGAAAATAAGGGGTCAGGGTCCCGCATTTCCAAGATTCGTTTCCAATGGAATTGACGCACGTCTCAAAGACACCAGAAAGAACATTGCTTATAAAGGTGGTTTCGCATTAATTGGAACCACCATGTACAGTTCCTCGCTAAGCGATGAGCCATCAACATTGCAGGTTAGTTATAAGGACAAAGTCGCATTTAAGGTAACAAGCAAAAAATTTGCGTTGAAAGATTCCGTGATCTCTGCCCCGCTGGCTTACTTTTACATGCCGATTGGAACCGACTCACTGATCCATCCTGGCGTTGGATTCCTATACAACGATGATGAAGGGCTTCTCAAACTAAGCCGGGCCGAGAAAACGGACTTTGGCCCTTTGCCCTATCAAGATTCATACCACAAAATGAATATCTGGTCTCAAGCCATGCGTTGGAAATTTCCAAATGAAAAAGTTGAATTTCTTCGCATAGATGGCAAAAGAGAGGTGCCGGTTAAGTTAGAGTCTTTTGATTATTTCAAAAAGGAACGCTTCCGTGGAATTGCGCAGGAGTTCGGATTTCAGCCCATGCTGATGGCAGCAAGCTTCACGCAAACCGAAAAAAGACAGACATTTCTCTCGGATGAACTCGCCACAAAATTTAAGCAAAATCCTAAAATTCTTCGGAGGTCGCTGGAAAGGCTTACGCTGGATGGATACTTTATATATGACAAGCGGTCTGACGAGTTTGCCATTAGTAAAAAAGGCGTGCTCTATATTCTCGCTAATATGGACAAAACTGACTATGACAATTTCCAGGTTTCATCTCAGTTTACGGCAAACGATGAAATCGCAAATGCCACCATTTATTTGCCTGATACAATGCTCACGGTGTTAGGCGTGTCGCAGTTCGTCGTGTCTGACTCGCTGAAAATCTTTGGGGTTCCTTCCGATAAAAAGATAGTCATTGGCAAGAACAGAAACTTTACAATGAATGGTCAATTGGTGGCTTCCAACTATCAGTTTAGAGGACAAAATTTGAAATTTGACTACAAGCAATTTTTTGTAAATGTGAGCCCAAATGATTCCATCACTTTTACCCCAAAAGAAAAATTTGCAAAAGGACAAGGCGGCCAGGTTGGCGGACACGTGAAATATGAAAAGGGGGGTACGTTTTATCTGAGTGACCCTCAAAATAAATCAGGTTTACAGAAAGGCAAAAAATCTCCCCGTCTGGTCGTTCCGGATGGGATGATTGTCTACTTCGATCAGCCAGAAAGAGGTACTTTACTGTATCCAAGAGAAGTTTTCTTCAAAATACCGAAGATTGATATGGACGGTCTGGACAAGAGAGACGTCATTTTCGAAGGAACATTTAATTCGAATGGGATCATTCCACCCATTCAGACCATACTCAAAAGTATGCAGGATAACTCGCTGGGGTTCGAATACAAGCCACCGGTGACGGATATGAAGATTTATCGAGGTAAGGCAATGGCCCGATTCACCGACACACTCGTGATGGACAATGGCGGGTTAAGGTCCAAAGCTGTACTGAAATACTTGTCGGCGACGATGACAGCAAAAAACGTGATTCTGGCATCTGACTCCCTGATAGCATCCGGAGACATTGCCAGCATAAAGGAAGCAACGATCGGTAAAGGTTACTTTCCGGCCGTGGATCTTAAGGATTACGCCATGCGCTGGTACCCCAGTTCGGACAGCATGTTCCTGACTACGCAGGGGAAATCATTCTCTTTTTACAAAGGAACCACCAGCCTGGAAGGTAGCCTCTTGCTGAGATCTTCCGGACTGTATGGAAACGGCAAACTGAAACGCCCTGATTCCGATGTTACCTCGCCTGAAATCAAATTTAACAAAGACGGCTTCCTGGCCGACAAATCGTCATTTACTATCAATAATGGTTTGCAAAAACCTGCGAAAAATATCCTGATCGGGAAAAATGTCGATATCGATTTTAATTTCAAAACGGGGGTAGCAAACTTCAAGGCAGATTCTACCGGGTTCAACACGGATTCAACAAGTATGGAAATACCATCCGTGTCCTACAAAACGACTATTGCTTCCGCCAAATGGGATATGCTCAAAAAAACCATTCTCATGAAAGGTTTTGGCGAAACATCCACTTACACAGCAACGCTGCCCGCACAGGAGGGATTGACTTTCGACGGTTCAGACGCACTTTATGATGTTGAAAAATTGACAGTGAGTATAAGAGGTGTTCCTTTTATCAGAACTGTTGACGTAAAAATCATTCCAGATAAAGGCATGGTTTACATTGGGAGCAATGGTCAGATGAGCCCGCTAAAGAAGGCCCGGATTGAAATCGATACACTCAATGTTGCCCATAGAATGCGCGATGCGGATATCCGAATCGACTCGAGAAACCGTTTCGAAGGATCCGCGACTTACCAATATATTACGGCTAGAAAGGACACATTTAACATCAAAATGCAGAATTTCGAGTTGAAGGAAATGGAGTCTTCCGCTAAAAAAGCCCGGACTGACAATAAAAATAACGCACCTATTAAATACTACACAACGGCAAGGGCAGATATCAAAGAGGCTGAGAACCTCTTCCTATCTCCAAGAATTCAGTTTAAGGGAGGAATTAATCTCGTAGCCTATGAACCATCCCTGAAACTCGACGGATTTGTAAAGCCAGTATTGAAATTCCGTAAGAATTTCAACAGCTCGTGGATTGTTTATAATGATTCGCCAAGCGAATCAGTTTCCATTAAGATCGATAAAAATTTAAAAAACGAGCATGAAATGCCCCTTTCGGTTGGCTTGCATTATAATGAAACACGTGGCATGTATATGTCATTCCTATCCCCAAAGGAATCGGACGGCGACGAAGATATTTACCTGGCACAAGGTGCCATGAATTACGACGAGGACACTAAATCTTTCAAAGTGACGCCGCCTGTTGGTAAAGACAATTTAGTTGATGAATCAAATACCTTAAAATTTGATGACAAAACAGGGCTTGCCTCATTTTCCGGGCCGCTCAAACTAATTGCTTCACCTTGGCTGCAGGCGAGTGGAATTGTGGAAGCGCAGGTAGACAGTTCCCGCTTTTCCTTTAACTCCATGTTGCTGTTCAAGCTGCCCGCATTGGAACCCATCATGCAGCCACTTACCGCGAAAATTGTAGAAACTAATCTTGAAGAGCAGAACAGCACAGCAGCCGATGATGATCCGGACGATCAAAACAGGAAACTGGCAGCAATCATTGGATCGAAGGCTGTCGACGCCTACGTTAAACTGACTACGGCTGGCTATAAGCCAATCTACGATGCGTCCCCTTTGCTCGACGTGCCCATGATTTTATCCAATGTTGATTTGCGCTGGTCGCCTGTTCATGCCGCTTATTACTCTCAGGGACCAATTGGTGTTTCTAATTTTGGAAGAAACAATGTCAACGCACAAATGGAGGGCGTACTCGAAATACGTCGTGGCATTGAAGGCGACGAGTTCAGTTTATTTATTCAGGCATCTCCCGATGTATGGTATTTCTTCGATTACAAGCAGAAGGAATTAGGGGTCATATCATCTCAAATAGAGTTTAACGATCAGCTGGAAGCAAAAGCACGAAGTGTGAAATCGAAGGACATGAGCCTAATTCCGATCGGAGTTGAAGAAAAAGATTTGTTCGTTAACCGATTCGACGATTTCTATCGTCCTGCAGCAAAAAAGGCCAAATTAGTTAAAACTGAAAAGAAAAAAGTTGCCCCCGCCGAACAAAAAAAGAAGAAAGAAGAGCAGGCCGAAGGGTTCTGATCGTCAACAAATTGTAGTACTTATTTGACTATCTGGTAACATTATCTTAATTTTGCATTTCAAATACGTTTGCAAAATCCCTTTAGTATTGTATTTTTGGGCCATACTCTTTACAATTCAAAATAATCACAATATAGTACAAAATGAATATTGCCTTATTCCTAATTACAGTAGTAGCAGCTTATTTGTTGGGATCGATTCCAAGTTCAGTGTGGTATGGTATTGGTTATTTCGGAATTGATGTCAGGAAACATGGAAGTGGAAATGCAGGCGCTACGAATACATTCAGGGTTTTAGGCAAACGTGCTGGTACAATTGTAATGCTCATTGACGTGCTGAAAGGCTGGACCGCTACATGTCTTGCTTCACTTTTATTTTACATGAGTACGATTGGAGAGACGGAGCTTTTGATGTACAAAATTCTATTTGGGATCATCGCAATCGTAGGCCACATATTCCCGGTTTTTGTGAATTTCAAAGGCGGCAAAGGCATAGCTACTTTACTTGGCATGGTGTTGGCGATTCATCCCGAATTAGCGCTTGTTTGCATCACCATCTTTATTCTCACGCTCATTGCTTCTCAATATGTTTCATTAAGCTCCATACTGGCAACTCTGGCCTTCCCGGTTCTTTCCTGGGTCGGTGTTTTCGGCCAACCTGAGCCTTTGTTGATCGTATTTGGTTTTGTCATGTTTGTCCTGGTAGTTGTCACACATCAGAAGAACATCATTCGATTATTGAACGGAAACGAAAATCGTGTGAATATTTTCAGAAAATCGAAAGCATAGAATGACCCAGGCTGCCTTTCGGGAAACCAGAAAATGGATGGCTTGCCTATAATATTACTGAATTAAGTGTCATAAAAACCACCCCTTTGGCCTAAACCTTAGGGGTTATTTTTTATATTTGACCCCGATCTTTTCTTTAAAAGAATGCGGAAAATCTTCAAATACTACACATTGACCCCATGAACGAATACATCGAAAAAAACCGTGATAGATTTTTGAATGAACTTTTTGATCTGCTCAGAATCCCATCCGTAAGCGCTGATTCCAAATTTAAAGGAGACATGATCAGGGCGGCCGAATATGTACGTGACCGTATTTCTGAGGCGGGTGCTGATCGCGTCGAAATATATCCTACGCCCGGCCATCCTGTGGTTTATGGTGAAAAAATTATTGATCCAGCGCTGCCAACCGTTTTGGTTTATGGTCATTATGATGTTCAGCCGGCCGATCCGTACGAACTTTGGAACACGCCGCCATTTGAACCGACCATTAGAAATGAACGGATTTTTGCCCGGGGCTCCTGCGATGACAAAGGCCAGTTTTACATGCACATCAAAGCGCTGGAAACGATGCTCGCAACAAATTCGCTGACTTGTAACGTCAAGATCATGATTGAAGGCGAAGAAGAGATCGGTTCCAATCACCTTGAGCTTTTTGTAAAAGAGCACAAGGAAATGCTCAAATGCGATACGATACTTATTTCGGACACGAGCATGATCGCTAACGATGTGCCGTCGATAGAGACTGGTCTTCGGGGACTGACGTATGTAGAAGTAGAAGTCGTCGGTTCTAATCGGGATCTTCACTCGGGTGTATACGGAGGAGGTGTTGGCAACCCAATCAATATATTGTGTGAAATGATCGCATCCCTGAAAGACGAAAACGGCCACATCACAATACCCGGGTTTTATGACAATGTGCAGGAATTAACAGCCGAAGAAAGGCACGCGCTGAACTCCGCACCATTTGACCTGGAAGAATACAAGAAGGATCTGGTGATCGATGATGTGGCTGGTGAAAAGGGTTATACGACAATTGAAAGAACATCTGTGAGGCCTACTTTGGATGTCAACGGAATTTGGGGAGGTTACATCGGTGAAGGGGCAAAAACGGTTTTGCCTTCAAAAGCAAACGCAAAAATTTCGATGCGTCTCGTCCCTGATCAGACAGATACTGAAATCTGTGCTTTATTCACCAAACATTTTGAATCCATTGCGCCTGCATCGGTGAAAGTAAAAGTGACACCGCATCACGGCGGCTTGCCATACGTTACGCCAACCGACTCCATTGAATATGCTGCTGCTGCGTTGGCGATGGAAGAGTCATTTGGCAAAAAACCAATCCCTACACGTGGCGGCGGAAGCATTCCGATCGTAGCGCTTTTTGAGCAGGAATTAGGCAGGAAGAGTATTCTGATGGGTTTTGGCCTGGATATTGATGCCTTGCATTCTCCCAACGAGAGCTATGGTTTGTTCAACTATTACAAAGGGATAGAAACGATTCCGCTTTTCTTCAAGCATTATGCGAAGCTGAAAGCTGGACAATCCTGAATTAAAAAGATCTGAGTTAAAAAATCCTGGTTTCAGAATAGAAATCAGGATTTTTTATGCCCCGACTTTAAACCTGCCTCAGACTGTAAGGTCAATACTTTGCTATCGAATTTGATGACCATTCGAATACCGAAACAAATGAAAACAGCCATAGCTATCCTACTTGCGGCGATCGGTCTTGCCTTGGTGAGCGGTACAACTGCCGAGAATAAGCGATTACATTACGACTTCTCAAAAGTCGATAGATTCATAGAGAACAATTCTGGACTATACCGAAACCAAATTGTTGTTCTTGTTTCTCAAGACGGAAAACTCATTTACAAAAAGGAAGTTGGTCTGGACGATCAAAGTATGAAGCCGATTGCATCTGCATCGAAATGGCTCTCCGCCGCGGTAATAATGACCTTAGTTGATGATGGAAAAATTTCTCTGAATGATTCAATCGGCAGATTTCTGCCCATTTTCACGTCACATCGAAAAGGTAATATCACAGTCAGGCAACTATTTTCACACACCTCCGGATTGCGTGGAGATCAAAACGAAAAATTTGAATATCGGAGAAATATAACCTTAGCACAGGCGGTGGATTCGATTGCCATACTCACGCCACTCCTCCATAAACCAGGGAGTACCTTCAACTATGGTGGAACCGGAATGCAGATCGGCGGCCGAATTGCGGAAATTGTTTCAGGTAAATCCTGGCAGCAGTTGGTTGATGAGAAAATTGGAAAACCTTGCGGAATGCACGTTTCTTTCGGATCAACACAAAACCCGATTATTGCTGGGGGCGCGAGAACATCCGCAAGGGATTATTTGCATTTCCTGGAAATGGTTATTAACAAAGGAACTTACAATGGTCGACGCGTGATAAGCGAAAAATCCATAACGATGATGTTAAGTGATCAAACAACCGGCGCAGTCATCGAAGGAACTCCCTACCCGCGAAATCCTTTCTCCGCCTTTCCAAAAAAAGACGTTCGTTACGGAATGGGCAACTGGCTGGATGTTACGGACGAGCACGAGAATGTTTTCGAGAGTAGCAGCCCGGGACTATTTGGAACACACCCCTGGCAGGATTCAAAACATAGAATTGCGGGTATTATATTTACGGTGACTCGGCCTAAAATTAGCAATCAGTCCAGCCTCGAAATTAGAAAGATGATCCGGGATATTGTTGAAAAGTAGTGTTCATTTATTTGGGATAGTTTCATTTTAAGTTGTCGCACACAATCTACCGTTAAATAAAAAGTCATTGATCTACCATCTATTAGTGATTAACTTCATTAGAAAAATTCGGTGTCAACCTAACCCGCCTCCCTTAAATGAATACCCTAAATGGCGCAACTTTCATGTCATTGGTAGTCGGTCTGATCCTGGCCATTCCATTGAGTCTGGTCGTTACAAGATTATTCAAAAAAAAGGTAGAAAAGCTGATTAACTCGGAAAATGATTTTAACGAAATTCTTTCCGAACCTACATTGCTTGTCAATCCAATACCATTTCCGGGTATTACAAAATTGACCACTCCTGTTTCACACGCGCACACTTACCTTGGCAAAACAAAAACGTATTTGAGTCACTTTATTCCAGGGTTGCTGGTTTGTTTCATGATTCTATACTCCAACTATCTACAGGGCGGAAGCATCGTGATGATGACGGCATTTTATCTTTTTCTCTGCGTTTGCTTCCCACTTCTTTTTGTAACATACACCCTTAAACCCTCTGGCAACGATTTTTTCGGCAAGCTCCTGAAAATCTATTTTCTCTTGCATATCATGTTTATCGTTTATTTCTTATTCAGAAGTAAACCGTCAGATGTGTTTGGCATACTTTATTTATTTCTAATGAACATTGGGCCTACCCTTATTTTCTTTTGGCTAAATAGCCGTACAACGATCAAAGCCATTGCCCCTTTTATGTTTCCGGTCATTTTTATCGGATCTTTATTTATCATGTTAGGTGTGACATTGCTGATGGGAAATCAAGCTGCACTTGAGAATGTTTTCAACACCTTTTTTGTTTTCCTCGATGCGCTAAACATTCACGGATTGACCAATGTCACATTGTACAGCGTTGTTTTTATTCTATTTATGGGATTCGCGATTTTGGGACTACTCTTGCTCCGCGGCACCTACAATTCAAAAAACATCAATGGGCAAATTCTTTTGATCGATTGCCTCTGGTTGACTCAGGTAATCTTTATGACTTCGATGCCGTATAATGACCATCGTGCAATCACCTATGCCTTTCTGATTTTACTGGTTTACAAAATTGTCCAACTTGTGATGATGAAATTATTGGGTCAAAATGCTCATGCCGGTTCGCATCAGCAACTTCTGGTACTGCGTGTTTTTTCGTTGGGTAAGGAGAGCGAAAAACTTTTCGGATATGTCGCTTCCAACTGGCTGTCAAAAGGTTACATCAAACTCATTGCAGGCTTTGACCTCACCAATTCCCTGGTTGATATAGATGACCTTCTCACTTATTTGTCCGGTGGGATACGTAAACGGTTTTGTCTGAGTGAAACTTTAATTATTGAAAACGTGAACAAGATTGATAAGCTTCCTGACATAGACGGGCGATATCGGGTCAACGAAATGTATTGCAACAACAGTACCTGGAAAACAGTCCTCGATAAATTGCTTCCTGGTACCAATCGTATTCTGATGGATTTGCGTGGTTTTTCAGCGGCTAACAAAGGATGTATTCATGAAATACAACAAATTATCTACTCGGTTCCAATGGAGAAGGTCCTATTTGTCTCCGATTCAAAAGGCTTGCAACACGGAGCAGACATGTACACAATCATGAAAATCGCCTGGGAAACAATTCCGGCCAGCTCTCCAAATTACGCAAATACGGAAACTGTTTTTTGTGTTTTCGAATACAATAATAAAAAGGATCTTCCGGGTCTGCTTTATCATCTCAGTTCGTTTGAATAGCAATAGCCGCTGATCATCCGTCGTTAAGATCAAAGAATTCGAAATCCGTTCCCCGCTACATGATGAAAAACCTGTTACTTCTGTCAATCCTGATCCTTGCCTCCTGCAACCGGAAAAAATCCGATTCCACAAGCGATATAACCATTGCTAGTGCGGACTCTATCAAAGCTGTTTCAAAAGATCAGCGCAAAATTGTGGCTGCCGATCTAAAAACAGGTCCAGGATTCAGCACGCCCGTTATCTCAGATGCGCAAAAGTTTATCATACCTGTTCCTGCTTTTAATGGTGATGGGGAACCATTGGTATACCCAAAAGAAAACACTAAAGCGGGGCAAACAATTTTGGATTATGAGGGAAACCCGATCGGAAAGAAGGGTATTGTCTTTTTTAATTTTAAAGACCAGTCTCTCCAGGCAGCTGCTAGTGACGGGAAAAGTGTGATTATCATTAATGAAGTCACCCAGGAACAGGCTGCACAATTGGAAAACATGATACATAAACTGCATCCGGATCCTAGTCAACTCACTTTGAAGGAATTAAAACAAGCACTTTCCTTTGCGCATGAAAACCTCGGTCTCGGCGATATGTACAACTCAACCAAGTCGTTTGTACGTGAAAAAATGACGCCTGTTTTACCTAATGAAAAGACTGATAAATCGAAGGATGAGTTCTTTGGTCTTAAAAAACGAGATGATCGTGATGTAAATCAAGCGATTTTCATTGAAGGCGCATTTGTATTTGAAGGACCTGCTGCAAGTCCTCAAAAGTTTGAAAACGGAGGAGTCATTGTTGAGCAAGGTGGTAAAATGCGGGGCGTGCAACCAGATATTTTTATGCGCACTTACAAACTTGCGGATGGAAGTCCAATCAAATCTCTTGCGAAGGACATCAAGTCTCAGGACAAATAAAGAATAGACCTTTTTCCAATTCCTCTCCGCCAATACTGACCGTTTAGTAATAAGTCTGCAGGTTTTGCAAAAATTGCTTTTGCAAATAGTAATTTAATCTTCCCGTAAGCCTTTCATAAAGAAAGATTTACCAGCCCTTCAACTTTATGCAGGCCGGCAAGAACTTTGGAACCGAAGCAATAATTATTCATGCTACTTTCGAGTGGCTATTCCTATCCCGACGATTTGTTCACATAAAGTATAATTGTCATGACCTTATCCCAACACTTCGACCCCACAACCGGTCCTAAAAGAATCCTTTCACTTGACGGCGGCGGTATCCGCGGCGCTCTGACGCTGGGTTACCTGAAGAAAATTGAGACTATTATTCGGGAAAAAGAGAAGGACCCGAAGCTCCTACTATGCGACTATTTTGACCTGATCGGCGGTACGTCAACGGGATCAATCATTGCAGCGGCGTTAGCCATCGGGAAAACCGTGGACGAGATCGTTGCACTCTATATGGACCTGGGTGGCAAAATATTCGGGCAAAAAAGGGACTGGTGGAAGCCATGGGAAACGCTGAAATATCTGAAAGCAGGGTATGATTACGCAGCACTTGAACAAAGTCTTAAAGATGTTTTCAAAGATATCACGCTGGGAAGTGATCAAATCCGAACCGGACTTTGCATTGTCGCAAAACGTGCAGATACCAACAGCGTATGGCCGCTAATCAACCATCCGCAAGGGAAATTCTTCGATACCTGGATGGGTAAAAATAAAAATATTGCTCTGTGGCAAGCCGTCAGAGCGAGTAGTGCCGCTCCTACATATTTTGTCCCGCAGATGATTGACGTCGGTGACGGGCAACAGGCCGCTTTCGTGGATGGCGGGGTAAGTATGGCTAACAACCCTGCGCTTACCTTGCTCATGGTTGCAACACTAAAAGGATTTCCTTTCCGTTGGCCGATCGGCGAAGACAAGCTCGAAATCGTTTCCGTCGGTACGGGGTATAGTATTTTCAAAAAGCAGACCCGTGAAATAAACCAGGCGTCTATTCTTAACTGGGCGCAAAGTGTACCGGATATGCTTATGCAGGACGCCAGCTGGCAAAACCAGATCATGCTGCAGTGGCTTTCCAACTCTCCAACCGCCCATTTCATTGATATGGAAATTGAGTCTCTGCGTGATGATTATATTGCGGATAAGCCGCTGATCAAATACCTGCGCTATAACTTTCCGATCACAGTTAATGACCTCAACCACCTGAACCTGGGCCGTGAATTCAATGAAAAAGACGTGGCGAGTCTGATCGAAATGAGTAATTCCGAGAATAGGGAGTTACTTTATCAGATTGGTGTGGCCGCGTCGGATAAGGTTGAGATCGGGCATTTTGAATGATCTGTTTTTATCATCTTATTTTATCAAATTATCCTTTCTTTTTCTGGCGATCAATCCTAAACTTACTCGAACTATGATACCTTCCGAATGGCTACAGCACGCTCCAAAGCCACAACCTTTGCCCGATGGAATGAAATGGCATGTATTTCTATCCTATCGCTCCGTGAACCGGGGTTGGGTTCTCAATCTTTATGATATCCTGACAGAACTAAAGTTCAGGGTATTTCTCGATCAATACGTACTGAAGCCTGGCGATTCCCTGGCGAGAGTGTTGGAAAGTGGGTTAGAGACTAGCAGCGCTGGTATTCTGGTATGGTCCAACTCGGCGCAGGATTCCGAGTGGGTGAGAAACGAGTATGATACAATGATAACAAGGGCGACCAATGATAAATCATTTTATTTTGTCCCAATCAGAATAGACAATACAAAACTGCCCACATTTGCCAATACCAAGCTTTTCCTGGATTTTACAGAATATCCCGATGGCCCCAATGGCGGAGACCTTTTAAGGCTGGTTCATGGTATCCTGGGATTGTCCCTTGATCAGGATGCTGTTAGATTTGCGTACGAGCAGGATGAAGCTGCCGCAATTGCCGGAGCGAAAATTATTGCTGCCATCAGAAACGATCGTCCGGACAGGCTTTTACAACTTTTCAACGAAGGCGGCCTTCCATGGAAGACAACAACATCTCTCGGCTGTAAAGCGGTTGAAGGCTTGATTAAGCTGGGTAAGCAGGATGAAGCATTGGAGGTTTTAAGTAATATTATCAAAACATTCCCTCATGCAATAAGGCCAAAGCAACTCAAGGCATTAGCTTTAGCAAGACGAGGTAAGGGCACTGACCTGGAAGATGCCCAGGATATCCTGGGAGAGCTGTATGCACTAAATCATCTTGATCCGGAAACCCTGGGAATTTATGGCCGTACATGGATGGACCGATACAAGATTTCCGGTAAAATCGGAGATCTGAGACAATCCAGAAATTATTACGCGGAGGCGTTTGATAGATCGCCGGACGACTACTACACAGGAATCAACGCTGCTGCAAAAAGTGTCCTGCTAGGTACAGATGCGGACCTGAAAGAAGCTGACAGTTATGCCGAAAAAACCCAGAAGGTGGTTGGAACAGATAAATGGCCTGGCGATTATTGGAAAACAGCCACTGTGGCAGAACTGTTTTTGATAAGAAAACAATATCGGGAGGCTGCCAACATGTATAGGGAAGCTGTAGAAATCGAACCAAACTCCAAGGGCAGCCATGAATCAACGATGAATCAGGCCACCAAATTGATGGACAAACTATCCACTCCAGAAGCAGAAAGAGCATTGGTACTCCTGGCGTTTGAAAGTTGATTAAAGTAAATTTTAAATTGACCCATGAACAAACTAAAAATCTTCCTCTCAAGCCGCGTCAATTCGGTTTCTAATTCCGACAAACTGGATCGTCAATTTACGTTGGGTGAGTTGCGCAGTTATCTGAGAGAAGAACTTGAAAAGGAAACGTTTCTTGGAGAGCAAATTCTGGATGTCATCATCAATGAGACCAATTTTAACAGCAGCATTGCGAAGGACGCTTTCAAAAATTGCATGGATACAATGTTGTCCTGTAACGTGATCATCATTTTATACAACGGAGAAGCGGGCTGGTCAATCACAGGAAATAGTACGACAAACGGAATTTGTCATGAGGAATTTTTGGTGGCGGTAAATAAGTTTTCCGATATGACATTCGCCATGAATTTGTCTGGCTTTTTCAAATTACCCGAGACGGGCCCTTTTAAACTTATCAATGACGAGTTTGCAAAAGATGTGCAGGACTCCTTCGGAAACATGGAAACGATTGAGGCAACACGTGTTGACGAATTAAAAGAAAAAGTATTAAAACAAATCAAGCAATATGTGTTGACGTCGATCCAAAAGTCATTTTTCACGCAAAAGAGAGTGGTCGCGGGGGCAACGGTATACGGTGAAACCTTGGATTGGAGTAAACTGAACTACCCCGAAAGGCATGCCAGCCTGAAGGAACAGGCAAAATCCCTATTCGATACTTTGCCTGCTTTTGAAAATGTAATCAAAGCTTACTACGCCATTCCTGACCACATGTCCGTGGCCGACGCACGCAATATGATCGGAAGACCGTTTATCTATGAGCATAATTTACTTGAAAAAGATCCCGCTACAACCGGCGTGATTCATTTTGTAACAGTGTATGGTAATGCCACTGAAATTCAGGTCAAAAACCTTGTGGGCTATCCGGATCTAACGGTTATAAAAACCCCATTCGGCTTTTACCTGTGGGAAAAGAACGTTCACATTCAGATGTTTTTTCTCAAAGCGTGTATCAATCCGGATACCGTAAAATCCCGTTTAACCGAAGTCATCATTTGGCTAAAAGGATCACGTGAACAGGCCAAAATATTGAAAAGGGCGGAAGCCAGGTATTCAATTCTCGAAGCCGTAAATAGGACCAAGGGGATCAGGGGATTTTGATAAATATCAGGTGTTCACCTTACCATACCGATTATAAGCCGGTGCCAGAATACCCATATACAACCAATACAAGACCGTAAACAGAATGAAGAGCATCGCGGGAATAATCAAAGCCAGGCCTGCAATGCACTGGAAGCATTCGAAATCAAAAGTATAATTTCTCGCCAACACATAACCCGCAAGCAGACCCAGTATAGCCAGCGAAATCAACAATGGTTTTTTAACCCGTTCAACGCCCATCAGAGCAAAGACCTTAAAAAAAACATTTTTGCTTAGCTTTAATTTGGTCAAGGCTTTTTCCGCTTCGCCCGGCTCTGTCATTGCTTTTTCTACTTTTAGAAAATCCCAGTGATACGGTGGTGATTGCTTGCGCGAGGTTTCATGCAGATCCTGCTGCAACTTGTACTTTGTTTGTTTGTATCCGCTGTACATCAGCGCGTAGGCCTCCGTATCATGGAACGAATCCAGGTCCGTGCGAATCTCGGACAGAGCCTGTTGCACGGTCACCAATACCCCATATTTGGTAAGTTTCGATTCATCTTTGTCGCTATCGATGCCCTCATACATAATCTTTCTGGCCGGATCGGAGCCATGTTTCCAATTTACAGGCTTGCTTTGTAATCCATCCTTCAAATGTATTTTCACCAAATCGCGTATCTGGCTTGTATGTCCACGCTCTTCAATATCCTTGAACTGGAGTTCACGAACACGTTCCTGCAAAATCGTATCGGCTCTTAGGAAAACACCTGTTACACCGTTGGTTGAACGTTTGGTGGTAGGCATTTGCCCGCTGGCGTCGCTGATGATCATATTATTACATTCCTGCTCAATCAAAGCACCGATCCCCTGATTGTCATGCAAGCCTCCGTCCACGAGCTGCAGATCGATTCCCGGGTATAAATCAGCCAGGAACAACGGTGGAAACAAAACAGGTACGCAGGAAGAAGCACCTACTGCTGCTCCTAAAGGGAATTTTTTGTACCCTTCCGGTGCGTCTTCATAATACATTCGCCGCAAACGTGGCTTCACATCTATTTCCGTCTGAATAGCGCCGGGAGGCTCTCCCATCCAGGAAGCGGTGAACTGCCAGTTGTGCCCGGTATTGAGACAGGTCGCATTCAGCACAAGCTGCGGGACCTTATTGATCCTATCCCAGTTATCAACCGCCAGATTGAACGTATCGCCGTCCGGATTGTAAGGTTTTATCCGGAGCTCGTCCATACATATCCTCTCTCGCTTCGGTTTCACATCTTCCTTTTGGTCGGCATTAGGCTTAAGTTCGCTCTCCTGAGCCAAGTCTTGCGAATCGGCGTTATTGTTAACCGGATCAACAACTTTGATATCCTGCTGCCTGGGACTAAATAGGTCATGATAAAAATACTGGTCATACAGCTCTCCGATACGGTGCGTACGCGAATAGGATTTTTTGAAAATCATCTGAAGATTCTTCCATGGATCAGTGAGAATCTGGATGCGCAGGTTCTTTTGAACACCTGTCAAAAAATCTCGTTCAATGTCTTTTACAAGATCGACGTAATCCTGCCTAACGATGCCTTCGTCCGTTTTACTTTCCAGTAACGTTTTTACTTTGAGGTAATAATAAGCGCCGATAATAGAGCCCCCCGAAACACAGGATAATACTTCTACGTCCTTAAGCTTATTTTCTTCTGCCAGCGCAGCCAGCACGCCGATATGAAAAAGCGAAGCACGAAATCCTCCTCCCGAAAGCGCGAGACCCATTTTCCCATCCTTTTTTATCACACTGCCGGGATGCTCGCTACCTGGTTTGCGGAAAATATTAAGACAGCTATTGATCTTGTCCTTATCAATCGCCTCAGAAATCGGAAGGTATTTTTCCGTGTCCAGGTCTGGTATCACAGCGTTTTCGGCAAAAGATTCTTTTTGAAAAAGCTGCAGATAAGATATAGAGAGTAGCTGCTGACGGAATGTACGTACCTCCCAGGCAACCCGTTCCACTTTTTCATCGGAAGATTCCACCATGTTCGACTTTTTCGCCTCTAGGCTGGCTTTCAGGTATTTTCCGATATACGTGGCTGCCTCGTCGTACAATCTAAGTCCAAAATAAGCCTCGGCTATTGTTGGATAAATCCATTTGTTTTCATTCTGCTTAAACTGTTTTGTAATCTCAAATTCTGTCAGCCTTTTTACAATTTCCCTCCTGATTCGCTCCGCCTCCTTAAAATTTTCCCTGATGTCGGGTGTGATCCCTGTTATCCTGCCATGCTCTTCGAGCTTGTCCACGGCCATCAATTCACAGATATAGGCATAATTGAGCGCTGTGTAACCGAGATCATTCTGCTCTGCTTTGGATGAAAGGGGCACAGGTAATTTACTTTCCGCCAGAAATTTCTCCCAAACCTCAAAACCCCTTTTATAATAATGTGCTGAGAGGATCAGGTTTTTAAACTGATGATCGTACTGCCACATACGCTTATAAATTGCTCCCGCAAAACCCAGCGACTCACAACGATTCGATAGCAGCAGGTTGTCATGACTTTCAAGCACTTTGAGTGCCTTGTCAAATTTAAACGCAGATGGCAGCGATTGATCTTTATAAATATATTTCACCAGCGTATGGTGCATCCCAAGCGGAACATCCTTTCCGTCCTTCTCGTCCGTTTCAATTTCTCCTTTGAGTATCTCTGAAGCATATCCAAACTGATCCCATTTTTCAAGATCCTTCAAGAGCGTTGCAACCGTATCCCGGTCCAGATACTGCCCGTTTAAAACCTGCCTTGCTCTGGTTATGAGCAACATTTTGGGATCCTGTGCTTTGACGTTTTCCATGAATTGAGTAATCGGAAGTTTTTGACCTGAATAATCGGACGACAATAAATGTTCCTGAAAATGACGGCTTGTGAAAAGCCCTGTCTGATTATTGATGAAGATTATTCACATGGCCAATACGTTTCTCCCCGTTCTGGTCCCGCAAAAAACAATAATTGCCGTAGATGATTGTTTCAAGCTGGCCTCCGTACCCTCGGCCATATCAACCCCGTGTGAACTATAAATATACAAGATTGAAGTCTTGTAATTCAACAAAGTGAATTCAGCTTTCAGATTAATTCCTGAGCGGCGATTAATGCATGGGTTTTCGATAAATGAAGTGATCGCGGATTATGTTATGCAAAACGAAGATTACTGTGCTCTGAAAAGAAATAGCCGTGATTTTTGTAAAAATCACGGCTATTTCCAGCGAACAAAAAAAAGGTTTAACAATCATGGCGTCCTTACGACGCATGTTGTTAAACCCTTCCAATCGAATTATTTCAACCCCGCTACCCCAATTCGCCTAAAACGATTGCTGCTGCGCCTGTTATCTGTGCCCAGTCTTTGTTCTTATCCTCTTCACTTAAAAAGTCAAATAGCGTAAATACTTCTCTTGTAATTCGGTCCAACCCTCTGAACGGCTGCCCCGCTTTCCAGGTTGCGTTAGCAAATCGACACAAAAGTTGCCGATCCGAAGGTAGAATCGTACCCCCGGTTATGCATCTCAATATTTCAGATGGCCGTGTATTTTGAATATGCGCTAAATAATCCACCCCAGATTCCAACGCATAAAAACCTGCCAGGTTCATGGCAATTTTTTCCTCCCTTGCACTTTTAGAAACTGTCGCCTGTTCTTCTTCTCTTGAAATAAATGGTGGGGTCTCCTGATTTTGCCCGGTGTAGTAGGAGGCGGCAAGAAACATAGCCATTTCCAAAGCGTAAGTCTCATCCTGAATCAGGTTTTTTACGGAGATCATTTGATCCTCTGCCGACTCGGCGCTTGTAGCGTCGAGCGACACCAATAACTTTCCTGCTGCTGTCTGAATCTGAACAAAATCCTTTGCCACTTCTTCTTGAGGCAGTAAACTAAAAACAGTAAATACCGGACGGTTAATACGGTCCAGCCCCCGAAACGGCTGACATGCTTTCCAGGTTGCATTTGCGAAATGATTGAGCAGTGATACATCCTGCACATCCAATTCACCACTCACAATTCTTTGTAACCAATCCGTTGGTTTTTCTCCGTTCCTCGTACATAACGCTCCCAAACCACATTCCAACGCGTAAAACCCGGCCAGGTTCATGGCTATCTTTTCCTCTCTGACGCTTTTCTCTATTAATTTTGTTTCTTCTCCATCTTCTAAAAATACGGGTGGATTTTCTCCCATGCCAATATAATAGGCGTCATTCTGGCTCTTGGCAATCCTACATGCGAAATCTTTGTCTTTCAACAAGGCTCCGAGAAGGTGCTGTTCTTCAATTAATTGATCTGTTTTGGTTTCGGTCTGGAACATTTTTAGAGCTTTTTGTTGATGGAAATGATACGCGATCTTATGCAGGAGGTAACAATAATTGTGCCATTTGGGGAAGGCAGAAAATAGTTTTTGGTCGCAACGACGGCAGGTAAGTTTGATTAAGTGCCTTGTAAAGTTCGTAATAGTTCAAAAAAAGTAAACGCCAATGTCAAATTCCGTCACCCGACCATCGCCTCCGCCACCCTTCTAATCCCCTTCGAAATCTCCGTGTAAGCAACATCCCGATCCGCATAATCCGAAACCGGTGTTGCATTGAGTGGTAGCGCCTGAAGTTTTGCATAGGGCATGTCGCCCCATTCACAGTTTCTAAGTATAATAGGGATTACACGCGCCTCTCCCTTTTCATGGCGCTCCATGGCGGCCGTGAGTTCCTTGTCCCAGATGTATTCCGAGGCGTTGAAATCTACACTAATGAGCAAGAGAATGATGTCTGCTTCCGCCAGTTCTTTTTTGATTGACTCATCCCATTCCGAACCGGGCAGCAATTCACGATCCTGCCACACTTCTATTTGTTTAGAGCGAATCAGGTTTATGAGAAATTTACGTAGCTCATTTTTCATCGCCTCATCCTCGTGGGCGTAGGAAAGGAATACTTTAAGGCTTTTGGAGGGCATATAGATTACGACTAGTTTTTAAGTTTCAGAGTCCTTGGACTATTGTATTTCTTAACCAATTCCGCAGTAGCAGGAGCTCGATAATCTCCCATCCATACTTCCAACTGGCCTTTTGGCGCCTTTAAATAATCTCTTACCGCGGGAACCAAGTTAGACTCATTTCTGCCGAGCGTTGTATTGACAACCGCCGCGACACTATCGGCCCACATCTTATCGCTGTCGTTGAAATATTTCACAGATGACGAGAAATTGATCTTTTCAATCAATTCTTTTCCCGGAACAAGATATTTATCCGCTTTCAATGTCCTCACCAGAAGCTGGCATTGGTCATAATATTCTTTTTTATATTGAACAAAAACGATGACGTCCTTCTTTCTACCAGAAGAATTTATTGATTTTTCGGGTGGCTTGATCGGGCGCTGGGGAACGAAAATGCCCTCATTTTTGGCAATCTCAATCGGTGCCGAATTAGCCAGTTTTGCCGTATTTTCCTGACTCGTTTTGAAAGTTTCCAGAACGCTGTTGATTGAATCTGCCCTGGAAAGAGCTCTATCCGTGGCTTCCTTTGCTGCTTCAGTTGCGTCTTTAGCCTTTTTCAATTCGCTCATCAGATACAGAATACCAAAAGCAAGCGCAACAAAAATGATGACACTAACCAGAGTCCACGTCTTTGCGGTTTTTTCGTTACGGATAAATCGAGCCAGTATATCATTTTCTTCAGCGGCCATATTCTGCTTATTTTAGGGATGAAATATTGGTCGGAAATACAACCTTTCTAAGCGTAAAAAGGATGATGCAGCAAAACATCAGAAACACCATTGCACTGATATAAATTTGACCCAAAATGCTGTGGACCCAAAGTGTCGCGGCGCAACCGAGCAGAAATACAACCCCGGAAAGAATGAAGTAAAAGCTTCTGTCACTCTTCATTTCAAATGGCGAGTCATCTCCAAGTACTTCTTTTCTGATCGCCTTGATAATTTTTACGAATACCTGATTTTGATTGGCAAAGGTGTCTATCGGCATGTCGCAGGCGGGAAGCATTTCATCTCTGAAATCAATCAGTTTTGGATCACTTTCCCAGTCAAAGGAACTGATCAGGATCGGTATGATTCTCTTTTTGGATTTAATGCTATTTTCGAGCAGTTCCAGACATTGATTTTCGTTCTCAAAATTGATACTCAACAAATGAACGACCGCGTCGGAATTCGAAAAATTAGTCTGAATTGATTGATCAATTTCTTCTCCCGGAATCACACTGCTACGCGACCATTGATCAATACGGTCCTTCATCGGTGACAAATGAAGGCAGAGATTCTGGAAGATTTTTTTGTCATCTGGATGACCATCCGCATAATTCAGAAACAACTTTTTCTTTACGCTCTGTGCCATTTTTATAAAGAATAACTTACCACATCTATGCCGTCGAAATTCTTGTTTGTTCATTACCTGCCGCCTCGTAAGCGACAGGTAATGAACAAGTAAAGCAATCTAAAAGGCTAATATACCATTACCGAACCGTTTCCCTCTCTTTCAGCATAGTAGAGCCGGATCCTGATTACATAGGTCCTGCCTTTGATCAGTCGTATATCCATTTTGGAATTGAAATTAGTACCGCTGTCATCATCGCCGGACAGATAAACGTCCTCGGTGGCTGTCCTTTCAAATAGCACCATCACGGTATCCATGGTACCAAAGGTTTCAATTTTATACTTTTTGGAGCTTGCTGGCTTGAAAATGAAGTTCTTTTGCTGTCCTGCTTTGATATTCAACAATTCTGACTTCGACAATTTCAGCTCAATGTAATCAGCAGGTGTAAGGGGCGGGTAAAATTTCTTGACAAACTCAATATCCTTGGCCGATAACCCGCCAGCAGGATTGATTCCATTACGAAACTGAGCAGGTTCTTTGATAAGCCCCGGGCCAAACGGATAGTGCATCACTGAATTGGGATCGTGGGTAGAGCCTTCGACCTCGCTTGTTGACAGTTTCCGGATAATGTTGTTGAAAGTCGTTTCACGAGGCCAACTGTTTGGTGGTGCGGCCAAGGCGGCATAAACGGCTTCTTCATCCCAGACAATGCCAGCAAAAGGATTTTGATGCTCATGCGGAGCGCCAAGTGTATGCCCTATTTCGTGAATGGGTGTATCTATTTCATTGGTAATGTCCCAGCCAAAATTCATCGTGCGCTCTTCTGGCGAAGGCGCAGCATCAATCACATCTCGCCCTACATAGGACCATGAACCGTCACCTCTTTGAAACCCGATGCGAACTTCCGCCTCGTTCTTATCTGTAGTTTCTTCGAATTCCAGGCCTATACCCACGTTTTTCCAGGTTGCAAATGCCTGTTTCACTACATTTTTCTGTGCTGTACTTCCTTTCCAGGTTGCAGGTGATCCGTCACCCGCACCATTGTAGAAGTAATATTTCAGTTTCGTACCGTTCGCCCATTTGGTTCTCACCAAGAGTATCATCCTTGACCTCATCCCGGTCACATCTGCCGGAAGGGGCTTTGGAGGCATGTTGATCAATGTACAATAATGAGGGGTGCCCTCATCATGCGCGTCACCGGCTTTTTCTGCGTCTTTCTTTGCCATGATTGCTGATTATTTAAGTGTGGATAGTCCACCAGCATGTATTTAAAATGCTGATTTTTAGCAATCTAAGGTATTCGATTGTTGTGTAGAAATTGATACCGTTTAGTAAGTTCCAGGTGAAGTTTTGTATTGGAAAATCGCCTTACCCAGTGAAGAGTTTGCAATGCCGCAGGCGACTATTGACGGCTTCTCGCTTGTAAAAGCCTATTAACGAGCCCTTAAATTCACAATATATGTCCCCTCGGGACATTTGGTAGGTAGAAAAGATTGAAAGTTAAAGGTGTTTCGTTCCTTAGGAATGGTTCGTGAATTTAATGGTAATGCAAGGCACAAGTTGTGCTGCCTAACAGATTTCTTTGAAAATAATACTCTGCTTCCAGTTGCCTAACTTTTTTTCTTGATAAAAAAAGTTACAAAAAAATCAAGGCAAAAAAATGCTTCCACGCAATGCCATACGCACACCCCGCTTTTTTGCCATTGCTCACGCACACGTCTTGCTAGATACCAGACTTTTGCCGAAATATCGTTGTCAGACATTTTTACGATCCTTCTCCTGCAAAAAAGTTTCATTGCAATCGATTCTTTAAATTAAGAATCGGAGCTAAAACCTACCTCTTCCTCCTCTGCTCCCTGCGCAGTTTTTTTAGATTATCTATGGACTTTTTAGCCTCCGTATTCTGGCTTGACTTCCTTTCCGCTTTGTCGTCGGCAAGTTTGTAGTATCTGAGCGCCTCATCGTAGTCTTTTTTGATCTCAGCGATTTTACCCAATCCCAAAAGCGAAGAGACGTAGTAGCCCGCGCTGGTAGATTTGGTCTTTACTGAAAAATCAACGGCCTTTTGGTAGTAGTCCTTGGCAACGTCATAGTTCTTTTCATACTGCATGCTGTAATATGCCAGAACATACGCAGCGTTTCTTCCACTTACGCCCTCGTATCCAGGCATTCCCTGCGCTATTTTTTCAAGAATATTTTTGGCAGCTGTGGATGCTTCTTCTGACTTCCCAGTCACAAATGCGGTCCGGCAAAAGTATCTTTCGAAATAAGGATTGTTTGGAAACGTCTGCCACATGTATTTGGCCATCTCATACGCTTTGCTGTACTCATTCTCCATGCTGTAAATCTGCAAAAGGAAATACCGAGCCTCCACGCGGGTGTAAAACGCATTGTTTCCCACCTTTTCCAACTGCTTCTCTCCCAATTTCTTATTGCCCTTGGGGAAAAGCGCAAGTACTGGTCGAAGGATCGGATATTCCTTTGGCACCCATTCGGCATAGTAGTTGTAAAGGCCGTCTCCAAAAAGCAGTTCTGGCGTCAAATCTCCGTTGCCCTTGCAAACTTCAAAATATTTCAACGACCTTTTGCCGGCAAAAGCTGCTTTCGTCCAGCTCTCCCGCTCTGAATAGAGCCTCCCTTTGAAGGCATAGGCAGCAGCAAGAAAAAACGCAGGCTCAATTTTATTGGTTTGCTTATCGTACATTTTTTCCGCCAGATCGATCGTCGAATCCATTTGGGCGAGGAATGTGTCGTCATACGACTCGTTATCTGTGTTCGGCACAATTTTCCACCATTCTGCAAGCCCCATCAGAAAGTGCGGCATGGGATGTGCGGGGTATCTGTATTTCAGCCAGCGAAATTCTTTGTCGGCATCCTCAAATTTGTAGTTGTATAATAAATTGATTGCTTCGGTCGCTTCGATCTGTACGCCAGGGTTACTGAGTACCATATCGTATTTCTTGTCGAGCTCCGCCGAAGAATATAATTGTGCATCAACTGAAGTAGCGGAAACAAAAATGAGAAAACATAAGGTAATATTTATATGCAATAACTTTTTCATAGTCGGGGCAAAATTCTGTCAATATTAACGCCTGATTTATATTTTACGTTTATGTTAAAGCGTGTTTTTGAAAAAAGAGTTAATATTGAGGTTTCACAAAATTGACTTTATGATCACCATACTGGATAAATCCTTCGTCCCATTCATTTCACGGAATCAAATAGAAAGCCGCATTTCGGAGCTTGCCGCAAAGATTAGCAGTGACTATGAAGGACGTTGTCCACTGTTTATCGTAGTGTTGAACGGAGCGTTTCTATTTGCCACCGAACTGGTGAAAAATATTCCTCTCAACTGCGAAATCACTTTTGTACGCTTGTCGTCTTATGCCCAGACCGAATCTACCGGTAAGGTGAGGCAGATTATTGGATTGGAAGAAAAAATAGCCGGTCGGGATGTGGTTATCATCGAAGATATTGTGGATACGGGACTTACGATGACACAGCTTTTACTGCAAATACAGGAGCTTCAACCACAATCTATCGCAGTAGCAACACTGCTCCATAAGCCGGATGCGCTAAAAACCCCTGTTGATCTTCATTACGTGGGCTTCGAAATAGAAAATCGCTTTGTGGTAGGCTACGGCCTCGATTACGACGGAATTGGCAGAAACCTCGATTCCCTTTATGTGCTTGCATAATTAGATTCCACAACACTCGCTCTTTCTTATTCAACTGATCGTCAAGGTCTTTTGCATAAGTTCAAATCGATATTACTTTCTTAACAATGATTAAACTTCAGCTCAAATCCAAGGGTGACGCGGTTGCGATGCTTCAGGAACTGCTTAATGAATTTGGTTACGAAATAATAGTAAACGGCAGTTTCGACGCGGCAACAGACATGGTCGTGAGGGATTTCCAGAAAAGCATGGGGCTGGTCAGCGATGGGATTGTGTATACCAAAACCTGGACAAAACTGATCAATAACTCTCCTGTTAACCTGGGTGACATGGAGACCTGGTTTTTAAAAGAGCAGGATATTATCGATGTTGCCCACGAACTGAAAATAGAAGTGGCTGCGGTGAAGGCAGTCAATGAAGTGGAAAGCAGCGGACGTGGCTATCTGGTGGACGGCAGGGTTAAAATCCTGTTTGAAGGACATGTGTTCTGGCAACAGTTGGCTGAAAGGAAAATTGACCCCGCTCCATTGACCAAAAACAATGAAAACGTCCTTTTCAAAGACTCGACAAGAAAGTTTTACGTAGGCGGCAAAGGAGAATATGCGAGGCTGAACCAGGCCATTGGTGTAATGGACGACACCCGTGTGACCGAAGCGGCCTACGCATCGGCGTCCTGGGGATTGTACCAGATTATGGGCTATCATTACAAGTCGCTTGGCTACACGGAAATCATGCAGTTTGTGGGAGAAATGAAAGAAAGCGAAGGCCATCAGCTCAAAATTTTTGCTCGATATGTCCAGGTGAATAAACTGACCAAATACCTGAAAGACAAGCAATGGGCCGAATTTGCTTTGCGCTATAACGGCAAAGGCTACAAGGCAAACAAGTATGATGAAAAAATGGAAAAGGCTTATAAAAAGTATAAGGCAGTTGGGTAAATCCAATTTAGTGTCCGTTAAAAAACCAACGGATTGTCTGTACACTTTAATTTTCGAAAACTCTTTTTCTCAATTTAAATCCCTTACTTTCGGAAACGATCATCACAACTATGCGAATACAATTTTTTGGTGCTGCCAGAACTGTCACAGGCAGCAAACACTTGATCACAACCGAAAAAGGAACGAAAATTTTACTTGACTGCGGGCTTTTTCAAGGCATTCAGACGGACGAATTTAACCAGTCATTTGGTTTTAAGCCCTCAGAAGTTGATTACCTTATTTTATCTCACGCGCATATCGATCACTCGGGATTAATCCCGAGGCTGGTTCGTCAAGGATTTCAAGGACCTATTTACTGCACATCGGCGACCGCGGACCTTTGTAAAATTATGCTGCTCGACAGCGCTCATATCCAGGTGAAAGATCTTGAACGTATTAACAGGCGCAGGCTAAAACAGGGACGACCCTTGCTGGACGAACTTTACAACATTGAAGATGCAGAAAAAACGTTAACGATGTTTAAAACCGTTCGTTACGGTCAAACTTTCTATTTGGGCGAAAACAATGAAATTTCAGTGTTACTTACCGATGCTGCCCATTTACTCGGAAGTGCCGCGGTACATTTAAGCATTCCTGATAAAGGAGGTTTCAAAAAAATCACATTTACCGGCGACATCGGGCGCCCGAACGATAACATTCTTCGCAAGCCGGATGTATTTCCACAAGCGGATATTATCATCAGCGAATCAACTTATGGAGATCGGCTGCATGAAAAAGAGATTGACATGCACGCGCATCTTTTGAAAGTGGTAAATGACACCTGCGTTGTAAATGGTGGGAAACTCATTATTCCGGCTTTTGCCATTGACCGTACCCAGGAGTTGATTTATGCATTGGATCAATTATCGAATGAAGGAAAGTTGCCCCGAATTCCAGTTTACATTGACAGCCCGCTGGCCATTCGCGCAACCGCGATCATGAAGGAACACGACGAGTGCTTCAACCCGGAAATTCTCGAATATATTGAAAAAGATGGGGATGCATTTGCCTTCCCAAATCTGCATTACATATCGGATGTGGAAGATTCAATGGCTTTAAATGACAAAAAAGAGCCATGTATCATCATTTCAGCATCAGGGATGGCGGAAGCGGGCCGTATCAAGCATCATATCAAAAACAACATTGGTGATGCAAAATCAACAATTCTGCTGGTTGGTTATGCCGGAGCCAATACATTGGCAGGTGCCCTGAAGCGAGGCGATAAGCAGGTCAATATTTTTGGAGAAATGTTTGACGTAAAATGCGGTGTGGCCGTAATGGATTCCTTCTCCGGCCACGGCGATTACAACGAAATGCTTCAATTTCTGTCGTGCCAGACACCCGCACGGGTGCAAAAAGTCTTTCTTGTACATGGTGAATATGAAACTCAAATATCTTTCAAGCTTAAGCTGGAAAAAGCTGGATACAAGGATATTCACATCCCTGCTTTATATGAGTCGGTAGAGATTTAGAAGAAAGCTTTTGCTTTTCTGACGGATTGAGGCGTCAATTATAAAATAATTACTATGTTTGCGAACCAAATCTCAATGCCGAAGTGGTGAAATTGGTAGACACGCACGTTTCAGAGGCGTGTGGGGGTTGCCCTGTGTGGGTTCGAGTCCCATCTTCGGCACATAATGCCGTTCCTGATGTCAGGAGCGGCATTTTTGGTTCTTGGGGTCGTACGCGGGACAAATCATCACATCCTGATTTTCTTCGGCAGAGAAATCGATTTGGCGACACCATCTTCAATCCAGCACATTTTCGCGTTATAGATGCCCTTGGGTATCTTCCCAGGCAGATCACAAGAAAACATTCGACCAGCATTTCTTCCTAAAATCTCATTCGACCAATTGCTGTTACCCTTTTTGAAGGCAATCAGGTAAAATATTTCCGGGGCATTATCGTGACGCAAACCCAGATATACATCTGCCGGCAATACGGCAGCGGCTGGTGTAACGACTTCGAGTTTGAGAAATTCATACATTTCATCCCTGTTCCGCTCTCCGTGAGCTACCTCATGGAGCGACATTGAAGAAACGGTATTTGGTGAAGCGCCCGACCGATTTTTCCAGGCATTAATCGTCTTTTGATCGAATATATCCGGAAAAATAAAGTTTCTATAAAACGCTGGCTCGGGTTCCGGCATGTTGAAATATTGATGAAGATAAAGGTGGTAGTGGGAATAATTATAGCTATCCGCCTGCAGTCCCGCCTGTGCATAATTGATGTCAGCGGAGTACTTTTTATAACCCAGTCCAAAAAGCAACACCGCTGAAAATACCGCCCCAATCTTAAAAAAATAAAGGCGTTTATTTTGAAGTGTTTTTAAAAGAAACAGATAAAAAATGATCAGCATACTTACAGAATATATCTGAAACCGCAGCGCCACCATATTATCGATCCCTTCTGCATGACGCCCCACTGCAACCATCAGTAAGGCTGCGAGGATTTTTAAAAAACAGACATCTGTAAAATCGATTTCCAACCCCGTTTTACCATTCCCACCCCTAATTACACCAATGATGCCGAGCATCTTGATACCGAAAAAAATAATCAGGATTACGGAGCCAAAGATTAATGAGAGCAAAATTCCATGGGTGTCCGATATGGTCTTTGCCTGTGAGCCCACAGCTACTGCAAGGCTTTTTACAATAAGAAGGAGGGATTCAAACGTCAACGGAAATTTGGACGCCGCAGAAAATCTGAAATCCAGAAAGAATATAAACATGTACACCGCAGAAGCGAGCAGGAAATAGACCGCCTGTTTCCACCTTCCCTGAAAAAACAACCAGCATATTCCGATCGGAATAACAGTGACGGCTTCAAGGTTCGTAAGGGTCGAGAAAATAGCGAAAGGGAATGCAAACAGCCAGTATTTCTCTTTACCCGGCTGAAGAAAATAAAGGCACAGGATTGAAAAGGCAACCGCCAGCGTATTTTCAAAGGCTAGCAACCCCCATAAATGGGCTAGAAAAATGTTAGCTGACAGCAATAAAAAGACGATCGGAATAAATGCCAGGTTCCCCTTGTTTTTTGACTTGTACACCAAAAAGAAGCTGAATCCCAAAAGTATCAGGTTGAAAAACCCAAGTATTGCGGATGTTTTGAAATCAATCGTTCCCCGAAGAATATATGCCAACAGAATGCCAATACGTGAAAAAACCAATCGGTGGTCATTCAGTTGCTTTGTTAAAATATAAAACGTATTTGCAGGATACTCTTTGATGTCGTTGACGTTCTCTACAAGCTCCATGTCATCCATATAGGGCATGTTTATCGCATGCGCGATGAGATAGGTACCAAACAAGACAACTGAAATAAAAACGAAAAGACCGACAAGGACATTTTGCGTCCTGATGTTGTTAAAGATCATCACCTACTTTGTCAAGGAAGATTCTATTGAGCCCGGCAAAAATTAATCACGCCGAATAACCGGAATATTTTGGTATTAACTAATACTATTTAATGCTCGTATGAAGTGCTGTATGTTTGCGAAGACTACATGACCAAAGATAGCAGAAATTTTCACTTCCAGGGCTGGAAGTGAAAATTTACCCGGCTGATTGTATGAGTGTTAACTTCGTTCGCTCTTACTCTGCCTTATACTTTTTACTATTCGTACTGCGGTCATCATTAAAACAGCAAAGAGGATAAGACCTCCCACGCCCCACAGCCAATCGACCGTATTTTTCAATACAACAAGGAAGACAATTGAAAACAAAAAAATCGTGGCAATTTCATTGTAGAGGCGTAATTGAAAGGATGTGAACCGAAATTTTTCCTTCCGCACTTCTAAAAGGATTTTTCTTGTGAAAGAATGATACGCCAATAATCCAACCACAAGCAACAATTTTAACCGCATCCAATCCTGATCGAGCCAGGCGGGGTTAAGGTAAAGCATCGCTGTTCCGCAAAGTAATGCGAGCCAGCAGGCGGGCGTCATAATTGCATTCCAAAGCAATTTTTCCATCTTGGTAAATTGTGAAAGCAGGATTTCTCGCTCGGGACTCGTCTTCTCATTAGCCTCGGTATGATACACAAATAGCCTTGGCATGTAAAATAGCCCCGCAAACCAGCTGACGACGAAAATGATATGAAGTGCCTTAAAATGCAGATAGGTCATGATAGTGAATTGAACGCTCACAAAAGTACGGCAGGAAGGATTCCAGCAATCTTTTTACTGACAAATTTCGTAAATATCTGTTGTAATCCGGGAATAAACTTTCTTAGGATAATTATCGTTAACTTTCTACCAAATTAATCCAGTTATCATGATGAAAACAACCATTCCATTCTTCACAATGATATTTTTGTGTTGCATGGTTGTGATATCCTGTGCACAATCCGAAAAAAAGCAGAAAAGAAAAATGACTAAAGAGTCCGCAGCAATGGACGAAACGAATGTAGATACCACCGGTACGGAAATAGCGACTTTTGGAACAGGTTGTTTCTGGTGCACCGAGGCTGTACTGGAATCGTTGGATGGAGTGAAAAAAGTTGTATCAGGTTACTCTGGCGGTGTAGTTGCCAATCCAAGTTATGAAGCTGTTTGTACCGGCAGAACCGGCCATGCGGAATGCGTAGAAGTAACGTACGACCCAAAAGTGATTAATTATGCCACCCTGCTGGAAGCTTTCTTCCACAGTCATGATCCTACTTCTCTCAATCGCCAGGGAAATGATGTGGGTACACAATATCGATCCGTGATTTTTTACCATAATGCTGAGCAAAAGCAACTTGCAGAGCTGGCCAAAACAGAGCTTGATAAATCCGGAGCTTATTCCAAGCCAATCGTGACGGAGATTACCAAGGCTGTGAAATTTTACACGGCAGAAGATTATCATCAGAATTATTTTGCCAATAATCCTGATCAAGGCTATTGTGCCTATGTTGTAGCGCCAAAACTGGATAAGTTTAAGAAAGTGTTTAAGGACAAATTGAAAAAGAATATTTGACTTGTGTTTGGTGAATGTGAAGCAAATGTCCCCGGTTATCAATATTAATTAACCGAATACTAAGTTCTGCGGGTGTGGGTTTTGATGGTTCGTAATAAAGGCTTTATTTTGCGTTCATATTAATTAACAATAACCAATCTATTACAATGAAAAAGATTCTATTAATGCTGTTAGTGGCCTCTATACTTAGTGTAACATCTGAGAAGGCTTTTGCTCAATATGAAAAAGGAGATAAATTATTGAATGTTGGAATTGGCCTCAACTCATACTATGGTGGTGGTGTACCTATTGGGGTTGCGTTTGAATATGGTGTAACTGACGCGATCAGTGTCGGAGCTCAAATTGACTTCTCGAGATGGAGCTATGGATATGGTGGGTACAAATGGAGCTACACATTTGTTCCGATTGCACTTCGTGGGTCTTACCATTTTGGAAAACTTATAAACCTACCAACCGACAAATTAGATTTATATGGTGGAGCCGCGTTAGGTTATTATATTTCGAAATATAATGACAACACAGGTTACACAGGCTATTATGATAATGTTTACGGTAACAAGGCTCTTTTCGGAATTTATGCCGGTGGTCGATATTACTTTAAGCCAACTATCGCAGGATTTGCCGAAGTTGGTTATGGTGTATCAACTTTAAAAGTTGGTGTTACTTTCAAATTCTAACAGAACTGAATAAAAAAGCGGAGAGGGATTACCCTTTCCGCTTTTTTTATGCCCTTCTCTCACAATTGAGACTGCGTTGCCAATTTAGGCGTCTAACGAAACTGATCGTGAATGACAATAAGGCCCCTCTTTCTCTACTCAATTTTCTGTCTGAACTGATCTTCAAAATCGATTGATAGTAAGTCAAGGAGATCTACATCTAAACCCGGCATTCGAGTATTACGAATGGTCCTATCGACCCCAGGCCTCTTCCAAATGACGATTTGCCGGTACATCGGCACCAGCTTACAATTCCGTTGTCAATATTAAAAACTCATGCGCAAAGTAAGACCGGCGGATTGGTTTATCGGGTTGTAACCAGGACTAATCCTGATCGAGGAAAGCGGGTCTCCTCTGCGTCTCAACTCCTCCTTAGTCAACCGGGCTTTTTTGTTGTATCTATTTTTATTGATAAGACCAATCACGGTCAACGGAGTTCCTGCAAATAATCCAACTGTCACAAGCAAAGCACCACCGGCGACACGATTTTCGTAGGCTGTCGATGAATATCCGGTCGCATTATAGTCTCGCTGAGCGGCCGAAATGGTAACAATCCCAGCTACCGTCATCAACACACCCAGGGACGCCCCAACGACACTCATCGTTTTGTATTTAGAAGCTTTCTTAAGGTAAAATGCGTAGTTGAATTTCAGTTGATCGACATCCAGCGCCTGAGGAGCGCCACCGCGCAGACGTTTTACCGGGGCGTCGCTTCGGTAAGGAACCGGCGCGGGAATGGGTACTTCGTCAAAGTAAATTTCAGGCTCTGCGGGAAAATTCTCTATTTCCCCATTTCCATAAAAAATAGAGGCTATTTCCTTTTTGCCAACAGAAAAAGTGGGTCCGCCCTGGTCACTATATCTCTTGTATTTGATCACCTTATCTTCTACTTCCAGTATCAGTGCTTCTATTCTGGTACTATCCCTTTTGATAATCAGGTCATTTTTCCGGGTGGTTTGAGCCAACGAAACGTTACTTAGAGATATAAGAAATAACAGCGCAATTGGAAGGAATTTAGGAAGAAGGCAGTATTTCATTGTGAATAATTTTTTCATGGCTTTTGAAGGATCTGACCGATCTTTTAATTCCTGATCGGTCCCGCAAATGTCTGCTAAAAAATCATAAAATGAAATATGCCCTAAAATGTATTCTTGCTCTTAGCCACCAGTTTATCTAAACAACCTCTTTTTTAGATTCGAATCTCAGGCAGACCTGTATTTAAAAATGAAAAGTTACCGTTAGTCCACCGGCATTTCTTCCGGGATCATATACCGGAAGTATTTGCACAAAACTTAGCGATTGATTTCTTCTCTGAAGTTCCGTTTTTACTTTTGCAGCTTTTGAAGAGTGCATACGCCAATTCCGATAGCCGATTAAGGCCAGAACACCCCCAACCAACGGTCCGGCGATGGCCAGCGAAGTTCCAATTTTCTTATTGTCGGTGGAGCCATTACTCGCTACGATCAGACCCGAAGCCAATGCACCTGCGCCCAATGAGGTGAAAACGATAAAACCCGTTTTTCCATCCAGGGCCCGGTTGTGATGATATTCATATTTATCCCGCAATTGATCAGAATTTGCCATCACCACGCTGCGTTCAAATGGGTCAGCAGGCAGATTGGACAGATCGGCGTATTGACCTACACTGTCGGGAGGAAGTTTAGTTGCAGGAATTGAATCTTTGACATTGATAATCTTACCATTTTTAAGGAAAATTCTGGACACTTTGTCCATACTGATGTATGTTTTCGCACTGTCACGGGTTCCAAGGTCACGGTAATTTATTTTTTCAAAGGTCATTTGCAGGATAAGCGCCTGTATCCTGGTATTATCTCTTTTGAGAATAACATCATTCTTCTGTGCATTTTGGCCCAATGCCACACAGCAGATCCCAAATGTGAAAGAGGTGAAAACGAGTAGTCGCCTGAAACTTGATGCGTTGATCATTGCGTGTATAGATTTAAAGTTCGATTTCATCCAGTTACAGAAAAAACCGATCCAGATCTATACGCCAAATTTATCCAGCTGTTTGACCAATACTGCGAAATCTTTTGGATAAGGCGCTTCCACCCGCACCGGATCTCCATTCATCAAAGCAAATGAAAGTGACCGTGCATGAAGTGCGACCCGCTGGATCAAAGGCTGTTCTTCAGTCTCCTTTTTCAGATTAAACTTGCGTTTCAGGCTTGACAGAAATATGGGCTCTCCCCCATATTGCGGATCACAGACGATGGGTGCTTTGAGACAGGATAAGTGTATACGGATCTGGTGCATGCGCCCGGTGATCGGAATACACTCTATTAATGTATAACCCCGGTAAACTTTCAATGTGTTGAAAATGGTCTCAGCTACTTTACCCTCTGCACGGTCAATTTTTACTGCTGTGCCATTTTTCAGGGCAAGAATAGGAAGGTAAACCGAAATGCTGTCAAGATTGTGAATGCCATTGGCTACCGCGTGATAACGTTTTGTAACCTCCCTGTGCTCGAACTGCATCGCCAGATGACGATAAGCCGCAGGATTTTTTGCGAAAGCCAGTACCCCTGATGTTTCCTTATCAAGGCGGTGCGCTGCCTGGAGTTCAGGATTGTATTCTTTGGCTAACCGCAGTACACTCCCTCCCCGGTCCAGCGTACGTTCATCCAAAGTTGCTAAGTGAGGTGGCTTATTGACGAGAAGGAAATCGTCATCTTCAAATATAATAATGTCTTTAAAATCAATTTTCATAAAGGTATTAACTAAAAATAATCCGAATAAATTACAACGGTGTGGTAATTCATCCGGATTTGCTTCGATTGTTATGTCTTTTACCGTTGCGGTTTATGGATGCAAAGGTAGATTATTTCTCTAAGTCTGGTTGCCACACATCATTTTGGATGCATGTTTCGTTCCTGAAACTCCTTTTAAACAAGGACACTCACCTTCTTAGGATTCGGGTTAATGCTGTCCAATTCCACCAAACCATCCCGCAAACGGATAATCCGATGAGCATATTGAGCAATATCTTCTTCGTGCGTTACCATGACTATTGTATTTCCTTTTTTGTGAAGCTGATCAAACAAGTCCATGATCTCATAGGAAGTTTTGGAATCCAGGTTACCGGTCGGTTCATCTGCTAAAAGAATACTCGGATCGTTGACTAGAGCTCTTGCAATGGCAACCCGCTGACGCTGACCACCGGAAAGCTCATTGGGCTTATGTCCAGCCCGATTTTCGAGGCCAACGTTTCTCAACGAAAGCATTGCCTTTTCTGTCCGGTCAGCTTTATTCAGCCCTGCATAAATAAGTGGAAGGGCCACGTTATCCAACGACGACATCCGTGGCAGCAAATTGAAAGTCTGGAACACAAATCCGATTTCCTTATTGCGTATCTCCGCGAGTTCGCTTTCAGTCATATCACTTACGTCTTTGTTGTTCAAAATGTAGCGTCCGCTGGTTGGCGTATCCAGGCAACCGACAATGTTCATCAGCGTAGATTTGCCGGAACCAGATGGCCCCATAAAGGCGACATACTCGCCTTTATTAACCGAAATCGTTACGGATTTGAGCGCCTCTATGACCTCCATTCCCATGACATACCGTTTGGAAATATCAGTCGTTTCAATAATTTTCATGACTTATCTTATTGTAATATAAATGTCTGTTAACCGAATTTCCTATCAAGATCAGGATGCAGCTGCTGCTGCCATTCTTTTTTTCCTTAGAAAATACCCCCCAATGAATAACCCAGTTAATATAAGCAGTTCGGAACCGGATTCAGTGCTCGAACCCTCGACGTCACCCTTTTCAGAAAAAAAATTCTTCAATCGATCATAGTGAAGCACTTCCTGCGACGAGTCGCGGCCCGCTTTTGTCAAGGTCCAGCTTCTCATCAGAAAATTCTGGCGCCGCCACAGATACTTTTCACCAGTTGATAAAGTCAGTTCCGCTTTTCTTCCAAAACTAAACGTAATCACGCCGACAACTTTGTTGCCCTGGTTCAAATCGATTACGTCAACCGCATGGAGAATAAAACCCTTTACGTCAAACAGCAAATGCGTCTGCTGGAGATTCGCTTCTATGTCGTAAGAAAATATTGCCTGGCGGGAAAGCTTCCCAACTTCCTTTTCGCCATCAAGTATAACAATGGTTCTGCTGAATGCTTCTTTAACCCAGTGTAGTTTTTTGCTCATCGTCGACTGTGTTCAGTTCCTTATACCCTTTTTGATCAATGGTTTACAGATGATAGCGCTCATGAGTTAGCTGCCACCATTACAGATGCAGCGATTGTTTTGAAATGATCTTCAATATATAAACCGACAATCACCAGCTCAGGCGGCACTCCTTCTATTTCAATCGCTCCCTCTCCTTTCCAAATATTCGTCATCTTATACTTTGCAAAGTTACTACCATGATAAATCGTCCACTCGTTCCGTTTCCATGATTCATATTTCCACTCATAACTTTCATCCTGAAAAGTAACTGTCGCAGTCGATTTCCAGTCGTTATATGCGATTCTACCCAAAGATTTTGCCCCCTCAATATCGGTAATGATCGTTTCCGTTTTCCAAAATCCCTGGGAGCTGAATCTGATCATCGCACCATTATATTCTCCCAATGCCACGTTCTTCCAGATTTCTTTATTTAGGATGCCCACAATAATTTTATCGCGAAATATGCGGTACTGCTGCGACCAGCCGGTAGTTTTCCACGTTACACTCATAGTAGGCCAGTGTCTGGTATATTTGCAGTAATAGGAATAAAGCTAAAAAATCAATGAAACTCTTCCCGTTGTTTTTCGATAAGAGCACGCATGGGTTGATAGCGGCTTACAAATTGCTGATAACCGGCAGGTGTAGAAAATTCTTTCACCTGCGCTTCTCCTTCATCGGCCTGGCCAAGCAGACCCTGTTCCAGGCTTAAATAAGTATACTGCTCCCAAATTAACGGCGAAGTTTCATTGAACCTAAGTGCATCCAATACAAGGCTATATGCCTTTTTGGTTTGTTTCTTTTGCCTGAAGTAATTAGAGGCAGCCGATACAATTTGTTCATTAAATGGGTTTGAAGATATTGCCCTTTGATAATTTTGTTCAGATGGCGCCTTATGTGCCACGGTGAAAAGTGAGTCGGAATCTGATCTCGGTTTTGCGCCGGAAAACAGAGTTGTTTTTAGCTTATCAATTGCCGGATCTTTCTGCTTTTCCTGAAGTTTGTCCAAAAGTACCGTTGTAATAATACCCTTGTCTGTAAATACATTTGCAATCGCCTGCCCAATTGTGCCCTCGACGCCGTCAACTTCCGATAAATTTTCTATCGCTTTGTCATACAGGCCGAGCTGAAGAAACCAGTGCCCCAAAACTTTGTGATACAACAATCCTTTTTCACCGCCTTCCTTTGCCCACCCGCCCAGTTTTTCGAGCGCCCTCAATTTATTTCCGCTATAAAACTCAGGATAAAGTGCCGCAAACTCCAGACTCTGTGACAATGAAGGGTTTTTAGCAGCCAACCTGGGTAGTAAAGTTGCGGGCATTGTATCATTCCGCGCCTGGTTCATTGCATAATTCACCAGATACGCCATTTGTGAAACGCTCAACAAAGAGTCCTTCGAAATCGCTTCCTGCTTGAACGGCTGCTTTGCAAACTTTTGCCGGAGGTTTTGAACAGCCAGCCAGTTCGCTTGCCAGGACAGATAGGCGTGTTCTTTGGTTTCGGACGCCAATGAATCCAGCAACACCGAATCGGTACTTTTAGCAAGAATTGCAAGCAAATTCGTAGCTGGAACTTCTTCCTTTTTAGCTAGTCTGCCGGCTTTTTCAAGATAATAATAAGCTGAATCTGACACATTGGTTTTTGCATACAGCATACCCAGATTATTGAGTAATTCTCCATTATCGGGAAATTTCCTGATTCCTTCCTGTAAACTATAAACGGCGTCAAAAAACAAACTCTCCTGGATCAAAACACCTGTGAGGCCTGCATAGGCTTGTGCTGAGGGATTTTTGGTTAAAGCCTGCCGATAGTAAAAAGCTGCCGCGTTGTTGTCACCAAGCTTGATCGCCAGTGATGCCAGTGAATAATTTGATTTATGGTTTTGAAAATCCTGTCCAAGTGCCATTTTGTAATATTGCTCGGCAAGCGGATATTCTCCATTGTTTGCGTAAACATCACCAAGTCCATTAAAATAGCCCGCAATTCCCTGGTAAACGGGATAAATCCTTTGAATCGAAAACAGCACGATGACAGCTACAAATCCGAAAATCCGCGTCTGGGTCAGTCCGAAACGAAAAGGCTTATAAAGCACTTTGTGTACAGCAAGGCCTTGTTTGATAGGTTGGTAGAAATTAACGAGTACATAAAACAAAAACAACAGTCCCATACCCAGTTGACTGTTGATGGTTGCATCTTCCAATACCTCGAGAAGCGGGTCATTGGCGGTTGCAGCGACGTAAGCGGCGAACGAGCCGGCGATTATAAACAAGCCGATATACAGCCAGAACGCCGTAGACCGGAAAGGAAGCAAGCTGCCGGTAGAATCCGCACGTCTTTTGAATCCCCATAGACCCAAAAACCCGGAACCCAGTGCCAGATAAACCGGACTGATCAGGGTAAGATCCCAGTCAATTTGTTTGGTGTTCCTTAAATAGGTTAAAAGCAGACAGGCCAAATATAAAATGCTGATCACCAAAAATTGTGTCAGATTGGACTTACCCTTTCCTGCGCGACCGCTCGTGCTAAGCCAAACCAGACCTGCCATAATTTCCGTTGAAACCATCAGCAGAAAAACAACGGTAAATAGGAGCCATAATGGCTCAGAATAAGAGGCAGCGGTAAGTCCCGGAAATTTTACAGGTGATGTAAGTGTGATCAATAACGCAAGGATGGCAAGTGAAGATAGCATTCCCGTGATCCTCACCCCGATTCCCAAATCCGGACGAAAAGCATGAAAATAGTAGCTGAGTCCACCAATTAAAATAACTATTACAATGAACAGGGTACGATTTCCATCTCCCAGCACACCAAGTGTTTCCGGTCGTGCCGACGCAACTAAAAGTATGAAGATGATCATTCCCGCCAAATACCAGAAGCGCGAAAGTGTAGTTATCGTGGCAAGAACCAGAGAGAGGCCAAGTATCGAAAAAATCCAGAACAAACGAATTGATAAGAAATCGGTTTCCATGGTCGATGCCATGAATTGTTCGGATACAAGTTGCGACGGAACAGAAATACCGTACTGCCACTGATCAATGCCTAACACATCAACAACTGTATTAATGCTTGAAAGCTCACTTAGCACATCCCAGCGTATGACGTTGGATAATGGATCTATTATCTTAAATGCAAAAAACACAATTGATAAAAATAAAACGGCAAGCGATGCGACAGCCGCCAACCGTTCCGACCTGGACCATACTTTCCAGAAAAAAAATTCTTTCATAAAATTTGTTTAACCCTGACTAAGAAGACCACTTTACACAAACTGATTTTATATGCCATCAGTATAAAAAATCAGATTAAAAGAGCAAAAAAGTTCCAAACTGCGATTTGCTGAAATGTGCTTCTAATAAATTCTACACATTTTATGCAGAAAAACGGTGATTTTCTAAAAAATATCCAATAAATGAATCATCACACTATTGGTACTGACTAAATTATCTCATACTTTTGCACTCTGAAAATAACCTCATTGAAGATAATCAAAATCATATAATGGCAAACGCGACAAACTTAGGAAAAATTACGCAGGTAATTGGACCCGTAGTAGACGTATCGTTTGAAGACAGCGGACGCATCCCTGCTATTCTTGATGCGTTAGAGGTCATCAAAGCAAACGGTCAAAGAGTAGTTCTAGAGTGTCAACAGCACTTGGGTGAAGACAGAGTTCGTACCATTGCGATGGACAGTACCGAAGGTATGCAGCGCGGTATGAAGGTAACTCCACTTGGTTCCCCGATCAAAATGCCTACCGGCGAAGGGATCAAAGGACGATTATTCAACGTAATCGGAGAAGCAATCGACGGCCTTACACCAATCGATTCGTCTACCAACGGTATCTCGATTCACCGCTCAGCTCCGAAATTCGAGGATCTGGCAACTGCGACTGAGGTGCTTTTCACAGGTATCAAAGTAATTGACCTTCTTGCTCCTTATGTAAAAGGAGGAAAAATCGGTTTGTTTGGTGGTGCTGGTGTTGGTAAAACGGTATTGATCCAGGAACTCATCAACAACATCGCCAAGGCATATGCGGGTCTTTCTGTATTTGCAGGCGTTGGAGAACGTACACGTGAAGGAAATGACCTGATGCGTGAAATGATCGAAGCGGGTATCATCAAATATGGTGACGCTTTCAAACACAGCATGGAAGAAGGTGGATGGGATATTTCCAAAGTTGATTACGAAACTTTGAAAGATTCACAAGCGACTTTCGTGTTCGGACAAATGAACGAACCTCCTGGTGCACGAGCTCGCGTTGCTCTTTCAGGATTGACTGTTGCCGAATATTTCCGTGATGGTGATGGCGAAGGACAAGGTCGCGATATTCTTTTCTTTATTGATAACATCTTCCGCTTTACACAAGCAGGCTCTGAGGTATCGGCTCTTTTGGGACGTATGCCATCGGCCGTAGGTTATCAGCCTACGCTTGCAACGGAAATGGGACAGATGCAGGAACGTATCACGTCTACAAAACGCGGTTCTATTACTTCTGTACAAGCGGTTTACGTACCTGCGGATGACTTAACGGATCCGGCACCAGCTACAACATTTACCCACTTAGATGCAACTACGGTACTTAGCCGTAAGGTTTCTGAAAAAGGTATCTATCCTGCTGTGGATCCACTTGACTCTGCTTCACGTATCTTGAATGCAGAAACATTGGGTGCTCCTCATTACGATTGCGCACAACGTGTTAAAAATATTCTTCAGCGTTACAAAGAATTGCAGGATATCATCGCGATCCTCGGTATGGAAGAGCTTTCTGACGAAGACAAGCTGATCGTGTCCCGTGCTCGTCGCGTTGAACGTTTCTTGTCACAGCCATTCTTCGTTGCTGAGCAGTTCACTGGTCTTAAAGGAACTTTGGTAGATATCAACGATACCATCAAAGGGTTCAACCTGATCATGGACGGAGGTTATGACCACCTTCCTGAAATGGCTTTCAACCTGGTTGGAACCATTGAAGATGCGCAGGCAAAAGGAGAAAAAATGCTTGCAGAAGCAGCAAACAGATAGTTTATGAGAATTAAGTTTATGAGTTCAAAAGCGAACACCAAGAAACTCATAAACTTTTCAAACTCATAAACTCATAAACTCTTTTAAGAATGAACTTAGAAATAATTACCCCGGATAAAAAGGTGTTTGCCGGAGAAGCAAATGCTGTGACATTGCCAGGTTCAGAAGGCCAGTTTCAGGTTTTGAACAATCACGCTCCTTTGGTAAGTGCGCTTGATCGTGGTAATGTAGTCATAGACGTGAACGGCGTAAAGCAAACACTTGTCATTGATGGAGGTGTAGTAGAAGTGCTTAACAATAAAGTATTGGTTTTGGCCGAAGCGGTATTGTAAGTATTAATAAAGATTAAGAAAAGCAGAAGCTGTGCAAACGGCTTCTGCTTTTTTGTTTAAGATAATCTCAATAACTCCTGAAATTACCAACTTTGAAAACTGATTAATCGGTTTCCATTCCATCCACAATTCTTTTAGATTTACCCATCACTATTAATTTTCAATACAAATGATTATTATTGAGTGACTTGCAACGCGGTTCCCTCTTTTAAAACTCTAACTACTCTTCTTCTGTGAAACTTACCATCCAAAATCTTCAGAAAACTTATCCAAATGGTGTTCAGGCGCTAAAAGGCATTAACCTTGTCATCGAAAATGGTATGTTTGGTCTGCTTGGGCCTAATGGTGCGGGAAAATCTTCGTTGATGCGTACCATTGCCACATTGCAGGAAGCGGATGCTGGCAGCATTTTTCTGGATGACCTGGATGTTTTGAAAGACAAACCTGCCGTGAGGAAGATTTTGGGTTATCTGCCTCAGGAGTTTGGTGTATATCCAAAAATAAGTTCAGAAGTGATGCTTGATCATATTGCTCAGCTCAAAGGGATCCTGGATTCAAAAGAACGGAAACAAACCGTGGCTGCTTTGCTCGACCGCGTCAATTTGTACAACGACCGTAAGAAACATCTGGGCACGTTTTCAGGAGGGATGAAGCAGCGCTTCGGAATTGCTCAAGCACTCCTTGCAAACCCAAAACTCATTATCGTGGATGAACCGACAGCAGGTCTTGACCCCGCGGAACGTAACCGGTTTTATAATCTACTTAGTGAACTTGGTGAAAACACAATTGTAATACTCTCAACGCATATCGTTGAAGACGTCAGAACGCTTTGCAGTGATTTTGCAATCATTTGTAAAGGAGAAGTGCTCAGGAACGGAAACCCCGATGAAGCGGTGCAGGAATTGAACGGCTACATCTACTACAAAAACATCGAAAAGTCTGATATAGAGGAATATAAAGAAAAATATCAGGTGATATCTGCACAAATGAAAAGTGGAAAGCTCGGCATACGAATCTTTTCGGAGATAGATCCCGTCAATGGATTTACGCCCGTAGAGCCTATCCTGGAAGATATCTACTTCCACCAGATTGCAAGTAAAATGGATGTGATAGCATTGTAAGCTACCCCACTTCGATTGCATTTTCCAATTGCTTTTTATCCTGCTCAAATGAATTCATTATGTTCCCTCAGATATTTTCCTTTGAAATAAAATACCGGATAGGCCGTCCGGCTACCTGGATCTATTTATTTATTTTTATTCTTTTTGGATTCCTCACGGTCGCCGCCGGATGGTCGCCGGCCTCTGAAAAGGTGATGCACAATGCGCCGTGGACAATCGCCGAAGGAAACGTTTTTTTTAGCTTTGCCATGATGCTGGTTTGCTCGGCCGTTATGGGTGTACCACTTTACCGGGACATCGAATATGGTACGCGTAATTATCTTTTTGCTGTGCCCATCACCAAAGGAGGTTACTTCTGGGGGCGATTCTTTGGCTCGTTCGTTTTTGTGTTGCTTATCGGCACTGGTTTTAGCTGGGGTGCCTTTCTCGGCTCATTTGTTGGCCCGGCGTTTGGCTGGGTCCCTGCCGAAAGGGTGGGAAATTATGGGCTGTGGAATTACTTTCATCCCTATTTTGCCTTTGCGATCAGCAATCTGCTATTGTCTTCCACCATCTTCTTTGCCCTGGTTTCATTCACTCGAAACGTACGGGTCATCTATTCCGCAAGTATACTTCTCTTCATTGCGTATTTGCTGGGTAACTTTTTAACCCGCGATCTGGAAAACCATGAACTTGTGAAATTGCTGGATCCGTTTACAGTCAATACATTCACGCTGGAAACCCGGTTTTTAACGCCCTTTGAAAAAAACACTTTACTCATCCCACTGTCCAAGGTATTTCTGCTGAACCGTTTGATCTGGGTAGGATTTGCCATCGCCCTCATTCTCTTTACATACTACAGTTTCAGCTTTCAAAAGTTTTTGCAACCCGAAAGATCCCGGGAAAAGAAGCCCAAAGGTGATGATATAAAAGCACCGGCGTTGCTCAAAAATGTCCATCAGCAATTCGGAAGTAACTATCAGAGAACCATTCTTTGGAACCTGACCAAAATTGAATTTCTGAATATCATCAGAGACAATTACTTCAGAGCTATCCTGTTGGGCGGTTTAATATTTCTGGTCCTTGATTTATGGATTGGCGATAACCTGTTCAGTGTTAGCAACAAACCGCTGACCATCTTCATGATGGATTTTAAAAACTATGATTACACACTTTTCATATTCATTATTCTCCTTTTTTACACGGGCGAGGCTGTTCACAGGGAAAAAGCAACGCGTTATAATATTCTGAACGACGCACTTCCTGTCTCCAATACCATCCTCTATTTGTCAAAGCTTTTCGGACTGGTCGGCATTTCCGTTATTCTGGCGACCGTTCCGTTGTTAGTTGGCGTATTGATCCAAACCATCAAAGGCTTCACGGACTATCATTTCAGCGTTTACTTTATTGACCTTTATTTGCTTACACTACCTGGCTTTATTCAAATGCTGTTTCTTTCATTTGCTGTGCACATACTCGTGAACAACAAATTTGCGGGACATGGTGTGGCGATGCTGATCTGGGTAGCGCTTTTTCTTTTGCGAAATTTTGCGGAGATGAATTACAATCTGCTGTTCTATTTTTTCACACCGGATTTCAAATGGTCGGATATGAACGGCTTGGGCCATTTTGCAAAACCGCTTTTCTGGTTTAATTTCTATTGGCTAATGCTCGGTTCGCTGCTGGCCGCACTGGCCTATTTATTCTTTCAAAGAGGAGTCGTTGGAGGCTTCAAGGAAAGGTGGCGGGTTGCAGTCCAGCGCTTTTCGGGAATCTCACGACTTCTTATTCCGTTACTTTTTATTGCCTGGATCGCAAGTGGCGCGTACATCTATTATAATGTCAGCTACATCAATGACTATTACAGCGTATCCGAAACCAGAAGCAACGAGGCTCTCTATGAAAAAACGCTAAAAAAATATGAAAATCTGCCGCAGCCAAAAGTCACAAGTCTGATCATAAAAGCTGATGTTTTTCCTGAAGAACGTAAGGTCAATATTCACGCAAAAGTGTGGGTAAAGAACAAATCGGACCAGCCGATCAAAGCGCTACACCTTGTCGACGGTGACGATTTAGAATATAGAATGACATACAATGGCCAAAGTCTGGCGTTCACCAGCCCATTGAAATATCCGTATTCGAAGTTCACATTCTTCAAAAAAGGAGAGAAAATCGCCGGGTATCGGATTTACAAACTGCCTTCCACAATGCTTCCCGGCGACTCTGCTGTTATGGAATTTTATTCCGTCAAAGAAAATAAAGGGTTTTTAAATAACGGCTTCAGTCGAGAAGTACTATTCAATCACAGTTCCAAAAACATAAGTACACATTTCCAAAAACATAAGTTACTACTTTCTGGCTATTTGTGCTTTTCCAATATTACGCACCAATTCTAAGGACAAATTACCTACTTTTTAGA
>Ga0123337_10000176_pt1 | contig 125952 bp, 108 predicted proteins | sample frozenSSSSmetaG_FD_89792 | JGI IMG/M metagenome (GOLD analysis project Ga0123337, IMG submission 89792) | Glacier valley bacterial and archeal communities from Borup Fiord, Nunavut, Canada, to study Microbial Dark Matter (Phase II) -... | ecosystem: Environmental > Aquatic > Freshwater > Ice...
GTGCCTTCTTCTTAAGAATTAAATTAGATTCAAAAAAATAGAGGCCGAATTTCTAAATTCGGCCTCTATTGAATAAAAAAGGCTGTCTTCAATTTTGAAAATCAATATGAGACAGCCTCTTTTAAATTAGTATTTATTGCAAATTACTTAGCAGGAAGAACCTTGGCTTTTACCTCTCCAAAGCCTACTCTCACTCCATCTTTCTCCGCAAATCCTTTCATAATTACAGTATCTCCGTCTTCGATAAACGTTCTCTCAGTTCCAGATTCGAGCTTTACAACTTCCTTACCATTCCAAGAAAGCTCCAGCATAGATCCATAAGAATCCGGCTCCTGACCAGATATAGTCCCAGAAGCCATCATATCTCCTACATTGATATTGCAGCCATTAACGGTATGATGCGCCAATTGCTGCGCCACATTCCAATACATGTTCTTGAAATTGGTCGTGCTCACTTTGCTGCCTTTTTCTCCATCAGGCTGAATGTATGCTTCCAATTGTATATCAAAGCTGTGGGACTTATCACATTTCAAGTAATCCAAAACCTCTGGCTCTTGCACTTGGCTTTCTACTTTGAATTGCTCCAATGCTTCCAAAGTAACCACCCAAGGTGATATAGAAGAAGCAAAGCTTTTTCCTAAAAAGGGTCCTAATGGAACATATTCCCAAGCCTGAATATCTCTGGCTGACCAATCGTTGAAAAGCACAAAACCAAAAATATAATCCTCTGCATCAGCAGTAGAAACAGAATCTCCAAGTTTGGTGGATTTGCCTGTAATGAATGCTAACTCCAATTCAAAATCCAACTTTTTGCTAGGGCCAAATACCGGAGAACCTGACTCTGGATCCTTGGTTTGACCTTTTGGTCTAGTGATAGGAACTCCAGAAGGAATGATGGAGGATGCTCTTCCATGATAGCCTACTGGAAGATGTTTCCAGTTTGGCAACAGTGCATTCTCAGGATCACGGAACATTTTACCTACGTTAGTAGCATGCTCCACGCTGCTGTAGAAATCAGTGTAATCACCGATCTTCACAGGCATCAGCATAGTCGCTTCCTTTCGGTGCAACATCACTTTTCCTCTTGCAGAATGATCTCGTAGCTTTTCATTATCCGCAGTAAGCAGATCCTGAACACGCTCTCTGATTTTTTTGGTAATCACTTTACCTAAGGCAATCATCTCATTGAGCGAATCTTTTAGGAACACACCTTCAGGCAAAAACATATCGGAAAAAAACCCCTCCTGATCCAGAATACTCAAATCAACAATCTTGTCTCCGATTGCAATTCCTATACGCGGACTAAGTTTTTTATTCTGAAAAATCCCAAAAGGGAGATTATAAATCGTAAAATCAGAATTTTTTGATACTTCCACCCAGGAAATCAGTGTGTTGGTCGGGCTATCGCTCATGTGTAAAAATCGTTGTGACTGCAAATTTAGCCTTTATGTATGAAATGAAAAGGGTAAAAGTCCATGGCTTGGTAATTCATTTTCAAACCGCACACATAAGTCTTTGGCTACTTGCGCTTTGACGCAGTATATCTAAATTTCAATTAATTCTCAACCATAAAATCGACCAATCATCATTTTCCATACCTCCTAAACAATCCCTTCACTAACTTAGATTGAAATTGAAATCCTAACACATGAAACATCTTTATAACATCTTCCTGACTCTGCTGCTGGTCATGGTCGTTTCTGTTACTTTTTCTCAGGAAAAAAGCATCATCGATCAGCTGGATGAAGTCGCTATTGTCGATCAAAAAGTCATGATGCCCATGCGTGATGGCGTCCGGTTGGCCACAGATATTTACCGTCCCAAAGGCGAAGGGAAATATCCAATAGTATTTTCCCGAACTCCTTACAATTTCAATACCTGGGGAAATGGAGAAATGAACACACGCACCATGCAAACTGCCCTTTCTTGGGTGGAAAAAGGCTATGCTTACGTGGTTCAAAATGAACGCGGCAGGTATTTCTCTGAAGGTGATTGGGACATTCTCGGTCTACCCTTGACGGATGGGTATGATGCTTTTGAATGGATGTCCAAGCAGGCCTGGAGCAATGGCAAAGTGGGGACACTGGGTTGCTCCTCTACTGCTGAGTGGCAAATGGCAGTAGCTTCACTGGATCATCCAGCTTTAGGAGCATTAGTACCCCAAGGTTTTGGTGCAGGAGTAGGTAAAGTTGGAGAGTTTTGGGAGCAAGGAAACTGGTACCGAGGAGGTGCTGGACAGATGCTATTCACCAACTGGCTTTATGGCGTACAGCATGACCCAATGGCTCCTAAATTACCAAAAGGTATCAGTCAGAAAGATTTGCTAAGACTTCAGCGCTTCTATGATATGTCACCGGAGTACCCGAGAATTGACTCTAAAGAGGCACTTTCACATCTTCCGATTCAGGATATTATCAAAAATCAAAATGGTCCAATGGGCATCTACGAAGAGATGATCACCCGTAAGCCAAATGATCCAAAGTGGTTTACCAGTGGTTTGTATAATGACGAAATGCCTTTCGACATGCCTAGTTTCTGGTTTGTGTCTTGGTTTGATGTGTCCTCAGGTCCAAATATCGCGATGTTCAATCACGCCAGAGAAAATGCCGTTTCCCAATTAGCACGGGACAATCAGTACTTGGTAATTGCTCCTGTGATGCACTGCTCGTACACTCGTGCTTCTGAAAATACCATGATAGGTGATTTGAATGTGGGCGATGCTCGATTGAATTACGATGAGATCATTACGGCATGGTTTGATCTATGGCTAAAAGGCGAAAAGTCTCAAGTGATGGAGGAAATGCCTAGAGTGCAATATTATACCATGGGCTCAAACAAGTGGCAAACCTCAGATGTATGGCCTCCAGCAGAAGCAGTGATGACTACCATGTATTTGGACTCCGAAGGCAAAGCCAATACACTTCAAGGTGATGGTAAACTAACGGCCAAAAAGCCTAAAAAGGACAATCCTGACACGTTCAAGTACGACCCTATGAATCCAGTAACTTCCTATGGAGGAAATGTCTGCTGTACGGGAAATGCTGTGACGGGTGGTTCTTTCGACCAATCTGAGATGGAAATGCGGGATGATATTCTTGTTTACACTTCAGATGTATTGGAAGAAGGAATCGAGGTTTCAGGCTATATAGAGTCCTACTTATACCTTTCTTCAGATGCTAAAGACACCGATGTAACCATAAAATTGATCGATGTGCATCCTGACGGAAAAGCATTTAACCTAGATGAAACCATTCAGCGGGTTCGCTATCGAGAGGGCTATGAAAAGGAAGTCTGGATGGAAGATGGCAAGGTTTACGAAGTCAAAATGACTCCTATGAGTACCTCCAATTACTTTGATAAGGGACACCGGATCCGCATAGAAGTGAGTAGCTCCAACTTCCCTAGATTCGATAGAAATATGAATACAGGAGGAAATACCTACGATGAAACTGAAGGGGTAGTAGCCACAAACTCCATTCATCATGGAGCAAAAACCTTGAGTAGAATTGTACTACCTATCGTGAAAAAATAGGTTTAATTCTTATTCAATAAAAAAGGGAAGCTGTTACCAGCTTCCCTTTTTTATTTTTAGAGTATATGTGCCTGTCTAATCTAAAGTTTAGCTATTTTGAACCTTATGAATCAAATAGTCAAACTAAATAGATTTGATTCTTATCCATTCTTCATAACTCATGATAAAATTTTTTAGAAAAATCCGCCAAAACTTACTTTCAGAAGGCAATACTGGAAAGTATTTAAAATATGCTGTTGGTGAGATCATCCTCGTGGTAATCGGAATATTAATAGCAGTCCAAATCAATAATTGGAACAACAGAAATCAACTGGAAGATTTAGAAAGAAAGTATCTTATAGAAATTAGAAACAGTTTACAATTCGATTTAAAAGACATTCAATTCAACATTGGCTTTAACGAAAGTAGGTTGAGGTCAAATGAAATCGTACTTCAATACCTAAACAGAGAAATTGAGTATTCTGATTCTCTCAAATTCCACTTCGCAAATATGATATTTACAACCAGGACACTCCCAAATCAGAGTGCCTATGAAAATCTAAAATCACGTGGACTGGAAATTATCAGCAATGATAGTTTAAGGCAAAACATCACCACTCTATACTCTTTTACATTTCACAATTTGATTGATTTCGAACTGAAAGATGATTTTTCATTTCAATATGGATTGTTTATGCCAGAAGTATCTAAAGCCTTTAAAATTGAAGCTATTTGGGAAAGAGCAGAACCAATTGATGGGCAAAATTTATTTGAAAATCATCAGCTCAAAAATGTGATTACCACCAATATTTTCCTAAGAAAAACCATGCTAGGATACTATTATAGTTTAAAGGAGAGCGTCGAACTAACGATTAATTTAATTAGTCAGGAATTGGACAGTTAAGCTTAATTACACCATAACACATGATAAAATTCTTTAGAAAAATTCGACAAAGTCTACTATTAAAAGGCAATACTGGAAAGTATCTAAAGTATGCCATTGGTGAGATAATATTGGTAGTTGTCGGTATTTTGATAGCGCTAACTATAAATAACCTGAATGAGGAAAGTAAAAAAGAGAAATTAAAAGACGGTTATATAAAATCATTTCAATCAGATCTGGAGGCTGACGTTATTCTCCTTGAAAAGCAATTAGCGGATTTTGAGCAGCTTTTAAAGGAGGATTCGGAATTATCCAGACGGCTTTCTTCTCCCAATGCTAACGCTGACACGCTTATCAAAATAGCTCGATTTGAATTCACCCCGTATTTCAATCCCAGTAATGAATTAAACTTAAACACCTTCAATGCGATGATTTCCACGGGTAATTTGGACTTACTTGATAGAGATTTTGCCAAAAAAATTCAAGAACATAACGCGTTCCAGTTAACAACTTTGAAACTGGTGGATTTTAATCTGAAAATCTGCTCAGACGTAGGGAAGACCTATGTTCAAACCTACCCGCTAAACAGCCCCTTTAACGCCATAAATGGTGAAACAATGGATTCGTTTTGGGATGAAGCCAATGAAAACAAATTGAAAATAGATTTAAATGCTGCACTAACTTCCAAAATATTTGTGTCCAAACTAGTAAATAATGGCAGAGGAACATTGCTGGAAAGGACAAAAGAATTGATCGCGGAAATTGACAAAATACTGGTTGAGGATTAATAAAAGGAATATGAATATCCCCAATCTTACCAGTAACCTAAAATTCTTTGCTAACCCGATCATCCCGATAGCAATCGGGAGACCGAAGACGGGTGACCGAAGTAGCCTAAATACTAGAGTTAACCAAATCCTATAATGCTTTAGTCTTCCTATTGGTAGAAATACGGATTTATATAAAAAATAAAAAGTAGAATAAGCACATGAAAGCCATTTTATTTGAGAAGTACGGAATACCAGAGGAAGTGCTAGCATTGAAAGAAGCACCTCTCCCTACTCCTATGGATAATGAGGTTTTGATTAAAATCTATACTACTACAATCAATGATTATGACTGGAGTATAGTCCGTGGCAAGCCTTATTTGTATAGACTGATGTTTGGCCTATTCAAACCTAAAAATCCAATCGCTGGGATGGAGCTTTCAGGTATAGTTGAAGGAATTGGATCAAAGGTGAACAAGCTAAAAGTTGGGGATGCGGTATATGGCGATATTTCACATTTCGGATTTGGGACTTTTGCGGAGTATATCAGTATACATGAGGATGCGGTAATGATCAAGCCTGAGGGTTTGAGTTTTGAAATAGCAACGGCTATTCCTCATGCTTCTACCCTAGCCCTGCAGGCACTTCGAGATATCGCAAAGATAAATCAAGGACAGAAAGTGCTCATCAATGGAGGCGGTGGCGGTGTAGGCACCATAGGTCTTCAATTGGCAAAACTCAGCAACTGTGAAGTAACAGGAGTAGACTCAGGAGAGAAATTGGCGATGATGAAATCCCTCGGCTATGACCAGGTGATCGATTACAATAAGGTGGACTTCACAAAAACTGGAGAACAGTACGATCTGATTCTGGACTGTAAAACAAACAAATCTCCATTTTCCTATTTGCGAGCCTTGAAGCCAACTGGAATCTATGTGACCATTGGTGGCGACCTTGGCAGTTTAATCTCAGTACTTTTTTGGAGTAAGATATTCTCCCTATTCTCTTCGAAAAGACTTCGAATCCTCAGTCTAAAACCAAATGAAGGTTTGGATGAAATAGCCCAGCTAATAATTCAAAATAAAATCTCCCCTGAAATAGATGGCCCTTATCCCGTGGAAGATACAGCTAGACTAATTCAGTATTTCGGCGAAGGAAAGCATAAGGGGAAAATTGTGATTAAGGTGAGTGGGTGATCAGAGGAAGGGAATTGTTTGTTACGACCTCCTTTAAATTAATAGTATCTTCACGGATTAATTTTCCCCAATCTAATTGAAGGGTTAGTTTGCCATTGCAGTGGACATCAAACAGCCCTGATAGAAGACCATTTATGTCCAAATTACCAGAAGCGTACAAGTTCCTTGATTTATCAGACTACGGAAGACCAAGTGCAAGATGGATCGCCAATGCACTAAAAGACACATCAGTTACCCCTGTGCAAGTCACCTCCTGGTTTATTGTTTCAGGAGCTTTGGCGATAGCCTGTATCTTGCTTCAGTTTTATGCAGCAGCTGCATTCTTTCTGATTCTGAAGTCTATTTTAGATGCGGCAGACGGGGAGCTTTCGCGGATAAAAAACACTCCATCCTACATCGGTAGGTATTATGATTCCATTGCTGATATCATCTTGAATTTCTTGTTTTTTCTTGCATTCTGGCATATTACCGATGGCAAAATTGGATACATGCTACTCGCTTTTATTGGGTTACAGTTGCAAGGCACGCTGTATAATTACTACTATGTCATTCTTAGAAATACGGTCAATGGAGACCGGACCAGTAGAATCTTTGAAGACGTAGCACCAATTGCCATGGAAGGAGAAAAACAAAGTACAGTCAATCGATTTTATAAAATCTATGACCTGCTCTACATTTCTTTTGACAAGACGATTTATCACCTCGATCGAAATGCCATGAATAGTAAACCGTTTCCGAGATGGTTTATGACTATGCTTTCAACCTTCGGACTGGGGTTTCAGCTTCTCTTAATGTCAATTATGTTATGGTTCAATCTGGAGGCATATATAATTCCATTTTTCATCGCATACTCCAGTTTGATTTTAGTCTTCGTGGTAATCAGAAGAACCGTATTAAATTGATAATCAACAGAAAAAATTGATTTAGGAGTATTAATTCAGTGCAAATATCGGGACTGACTACACCTTCCTATAAATATGAATTGTAATTCAAGATGCTTAATGCGAAGCAAGTCCAGCTTCTGGAGAAGCAGGACAACAGCAACCTTGCTTTTATAAGCAATAATGCATCAATCAAAATTAGAACCCTAGCTTCAATACGATCACTCCTACTCCTTTTTGGCTATCTCAAGAAATTGATTTTCGGGAAATACTTCACTGAAAGGCCCTTATTGATTCGATAGGTATTCCATGCTATCATCACACTCACTATTACATAAATAGTCAAAACCGCCCCCATTCGAAACCATACAATAGTCTCTAAACTACTTGGACTTATATCTCCATTTCCTCCCAGCATAAAGTATTTGTACGACCGACTATATATCGTAACTCCTACATAATATATCAGCGTCCAGGTCAGCTGGAAGTTCACTAGGTTTCGTCCTAATTCACTTACTCCAGCAATTTTATCCTTCCTACTGATCCATAGAACGAGAGGCAGCACCACTCCAAGAAGTGGAAAAATTAAAAAAATCAAACCAGATAGATTCATTCCCATCAGAAACCCTTTGTCTTCGCTTTGAGACCAGTCAAGCACTTCATCAGGGCTCATTCCGAAAATCTGAAACAATCGTTTCACAGTGTCACCACGAGGGATTGTTTCTGCATTTTCAATTCTTTGTACAGTCCGCAAACTAACCCCAGCTGATTCAGCTAATTCATCCTGAGAAAACCCCTTCTTTAGGCGAAGTGTTTTCAACTTTTCTCCAAGTACTTTAACATCCATTTTAGCCTTCATTTTGTTGATTCCAAAAATAGATTTGCTCCACTAAATTCTTTACGTCTAGGGTACGTCATTCTTGCGTCATTTGTGTCACACGGATTTATTCCTCTCAAAATACCTCTTATAAATTCTATTAACCCACAGAAAAATTTCTATTGGGATTTGACACCAAAAAAAGACAAGTTATCGCTTCCATCAAAATGGAGGCAAGTACGGAGGCCCGCAAATAAAAGAAATTAGTTTAGTGCCAAGATTTAGTATGGTTTAATCTTTGCTCCACTCCAGCACTTGATCCTCTGCAAAAATCACAAAACCAAGTAGTCCTTTACCTATGAAAAAACCACATATCATACAACTTGCCGCCATTTTCTTACTTTTTTCGGCAGGTGCTCTCGCAACGCAAGTATATATGCCTGAATTGAAAAAGCAATTAAAAGACACCTATTCTACTCTTACCAATAAATTAGAACCAGCCTCAACAAAGATTGAAAAAACAGAGCCTATTGAGTTAGAAACACCCATTCCCAGAGTAATCCCACCTATCCCTGATGAGCTGATTACCAAGGAATATGACAAGCATCTTTATGCAGCAGAATATAACGGATTTGGTTTAATTGATAATGAAAGCCATTTCAAAAAACTAATTGAGGAGCAAAAGTTAGTGCTAGTGAATCAAGGAGCTGGATACGAAGTTATGGAACTTACTCATAGCCATCCTTACGTCACCCCCTACTCAAAAATCATACTTGAAGAATTGGGGCTTATATTCCAATCGCTAACGAATGATGAGAGTTTCTTTACCATAACATCAGTCACTCGAACTCCTGAACAGCAAGAAAGTTTAAGAAAGCGGAATAGAAATGCAACTTCCGGCATCAGTTCTCACTCCTATGGAGTATCCTTTGATATTTCTTACGTGAGATTTAACGGCAAGAAAGGTTCTAACTGGGCAGCTAAGAAAAAACTTGAAAAGATTTTAGATGAATATCAAAAAGCTGATAAAATCATCTTTATCAAAGAAAGAAATCAGAGTTGTTACCACGTGACGGTTAGATAATATTTTTAGCGAGGAGAGAAGTGAATAAAGTTTCAATGGTAATGGTTCGACAGGCTCACCAAAACAACTCAATTTTCAAGGAGGAAGCATGACAACTTGCTCCTAATACTTGTAGGTGCTCTTATTAAAAACATCTAAACGACTTTTAACAGGTCTTGAGCGATTTGGTGAATTCCCTCTATTACTTTTTTACGGTTATCTGCACGCGGAACCACTCTACCAGTAATGTAATGACCCAGCTGACGCTCATTGATTCCCGATGCACGGGCGATCGCCGCTCGGGAGATTTTCCCATCCAATGTTTTCAAAAGTGCTTGTGTATTGAGGCGAAAAACCAAGTCGTAATCGCCTTGAAGAACGGAAGGTATTTCATCTTCATCTTCTAGAATTCCTTCAAGGTGCAACTTTAAGGCTGAAGTGTATGCTTCCTTAACACCTTCCAAACTTTTATGCGTAGCTACGCATCCAGACACATCTTCGCTGTACGCTCCGAAATTATCTTCCCAGGTGACATCTACAACTAAATTCGCCATTTTACTTTACTATTTATTTTTACACGAAGATTTAAATAAAGCAGGAAGCTATTTCCAGCTTGCTTGCTTCCAGATACTATTGAGAAGCTCCTGACTTAAAGTGTCCGAAGGTTTACCGTTTACTGTCACCCTCCCCTTTTTAGTGAGGTGTTTGAACTGTCTGTGGCTCCCTTTCTGAGTATGTAGAAACCAATCGTCTTTTAGTAGAAGCTTCAAAACATCTGCTACTTTCAATTTCCTCATAATCCGCATCGATAAACCTCTTCAAATATAGTAATAATACTACGTTTTAAGAAATAATTCAATTGGTTCTATTTCACTCAATATCTCAATATTCATAGTTCGACATACTCACCAGAATAGCTCAATTTTCAAGGAGAAAACAACAACGACCTTTATGTCTTTTTTGAGCACTTTGTGGCTAAAAAAAAATCATAAAAAAACCGGGAATCTAAATTAGAAACCCGGCTTTGCTGCATCGGACACCTAGCATCGGACATCCAACCAATAATGTAACTACTATCCTTGCGGACAATCCTGTTAATCAATCACTCCCAGTTCTTTTCCAACCTCAGTGAAAGCAGCAATTGCCTGATCCAAATGCGCTCGGTCATGACCAGCTGAGATCTGAACACGAATTCTCGCCTGGCCTTTTGGCACTACAGGGAAATAGAATCCAATCACGTAAATACCTTTCTCCAGCACCTTCTCAGCCATTTTCTGCGAAAGCACCGCATCATATAGCATAATCGGCACGATGGCATGCTCGCCTGGCTTGATATCAAATCCAGCCGCGGTCATTTTCTCACGGAAGTACTTGGTATTTTCTTCCAATTTATCTCTCAACTCGGTCGTCTCAGATAGCAAATCAAAAACGGCTATAGAAGCACCTGTGATCGATGGAGCCAAGGTATTTGAAAACAAATAAGGTCTAGAGCGCTGACGAAGCAATTCCACAATCTCTTTTCTTCCTGAAGTAAATCCTCCAGATGCACCACCAAGTGCTTTACCGAGTGTTCCGGTGATGATATCTATTTTGCCCATTACACCACAATGTTCGTGGACACCACGGCCAGTTTTACCCATGAAACCCGTAGAGTGACATTCATCCGTCATCACAAGAGCCTCGTACTTTTCTGCCAGTTCCACAATCTTATCCAACTGCGCAATCGTGCCGTCCATAGAGAAGACTCCGTCGGTGACAATGATTTTTTGTTTTGCACCTTTAGCAATAGCATCTTTTAGCTGAGTTTCCAGATCTGCCATATCGTTGTGCTGGTATCGGAAACGCATGGCCTTGCAAAGACGAACGCCATCGATGATCGATGCATGATTCAATGCATCTGAAATGATCGCATCTTCCGCACCCAAAATAGGCTCAAACACTCCACCATTTGCATCAAAAGCTGCCGCATAAAGAATGGTATCCTCGGTTCCCAAAAACTCAGAAATTTTCTTCTCCAATTCCTTATGAATGTCTTGCGTTCCGCAAATAAAGCGGACGGACGACATCCCAAAACCGTGTGAATCGATCGCTGCCTTTGCTGCTTCGATTACTTTTGGGTGTGAGGATAGTCCCAAGTAATTGTTTGCGCAGAAATTCAAAACCTTCTGCCCTCCGGCTATAGTAATTTCTGCTGATTGTGGTGAGGTAATGACACGCTCTTTCTTGAAAAGACCTGCTTCCTCTATTCCCTTAAGTTCTTCTTGTAATTTGGGTCTGAACTGATCGTACATGATAGCTAGTTGATTTTATATTATTCAAAAACGTCTGATTCCTTTGGTCAAAAACCCTGCTCAGGAAGCAGTTTTTTCTTAGTTTTGCAGTCGCAAACCCAAATATAAACAAAAACCTAGAGCTCATCTTTAGGTAGATTTTGAAAGAAATATCAATGGAAAAAATCCTGGTAATAGGCGCCGCAGGGCAATTGGGTTCGGAACTCACTCGTTCTCTGGCAGATCAGTTTGGAGCAGAACAAGTAATCGCTACAGATCTCAGCGAATCAGCAAAAGCAAAATTTGACTTTTGTCGTTTTAAGGTCCTAGACGTGATGGACAAGGATGGTTTGAGGAATCTGGTCAAGCACGAACAAGTCACTCAGATTTACCATTTGGCGGCCGTTCTTTCGGCTGTAGGTGAGAAAAAACCTCTTTTCGCCTGGGAACTCAACATGGAAAGTTTGCTTCATGTCCTTGAGCTTGCCAAAGAATTCAAACTCAACAAGGTTTATTGGCCATCATCCATAGCTGTCTTTGGGCCAAATACGCCAAAAATAAATACTCCTCAATATTGCGTAAAAGAGCCTAACACTGTTTATGGTATTTCGAAGCAAGCGGGAGAAAGATGGTGTGAATACTATTTTCAGAAATTCAATGTGGATGTCCGCAGTCTACGTTACCCAGGTTTGATCGGCTATAAGTCACTTCCTGGTGGCGGAACGACTGATTACGCAGTGGATATTTATCATAAAGCATTGGCGGGTGAAAAATTCGATTGCTTCCTACGTGAAGACAGTTCTCTTCCGATGATGTACATGCCGGATGCGATCAAAGCGACTCTGGATCTAATGAATGCTCCGAGTGAATCTGTGAAAATCCGCTCTAGCTACAACCTTGCAGCTATGAATTTCACCCCACAAGAAATCTATCAAAGCATTTTAAAACACGTTCCTGACTTCAAGATTGAGTATAATCCTGATTTCCGTCAGGCAATCGCTGACAGCTGGCCGGATAGCATTGACGATTCCTGTGCAAGGAAAGATTGGGGCTGGAAGCATGACTACGATCTAGACGCCATGACCAGGGATATCTTGGAGAATCTTCCAAACTTCAAATTCTAAAACCTCTACCCTGCTCCAAAAAGCAGGGTATTTTTTTTTTATTAGCTTATTTAACCGCGGAGGGCACGGAGGATTACACAGAGATCACAGCTACGTGTTATAAAAACATAGGCATCAGAGCTGGATCAACTCCCCCTTGATTTCTAGACAGAATTTGAAAACGAGATTTCGACAAAGGGGGCGAGGGGGATTTTATAAATGAATTACAATACTTATCACGAAACCATCCCAAAATCGCACCTCCAACTAATTCCCTTTACCAAAACCAAAATCTCAGAATATTACCCCACTCTTATTTAAAATTACCCTAATGATATGACTGGTTTTCGAAGTAGCCCAGAATTCTTTACTTTTCATATTCATTCAATTACCCATGAATAACCTGAAAACAGCTGGCTTTCTCACCCTTGCCGTAATCATTGCCATTGCTGGCTTTATGATTTTCGGTCAGGAAAAAGAAATAGACTTCAGCACGCAGATCAAACCCATTCTGAATAAAAACTGCATCTCCTGCCACGGAGGTGTCAAAAAAAATGGTGGATTCTCTGTGCTATTCGAAGAAGAAGCATTTGCTGATACCAAATCCGGACATCCAGCAATTATTCCTGGCGATCCAAACGGCAGTGAACTGATCAAGCGCCTAACTGCCACTGATCCGGAAGTAAGAATGCCTTATGAGCGTTCTCCTCTTTCTGAGAAGGAAATTGACCTTTTGAAAACTTGGATCAAGCAAGGTGCTAAATGGGGCGAACATTGGGCTTACGCGCCTGTCCAAGCTCCTGAAACTATAGCTCAAAAAACTACTGCTGGATTCACATCTGACAACAATTCAACCTCCACAAATACCATAGATTTCTACGTGGGCAAAAAGCTAGAAGAGCAAGAATTAACTTTTTCAAAAGAAGAACAACCACTTAAATTACTTAGAAGAGCAGCACTCGACATCACTGGTCTGCCACCTACTGCTGATCTTGTGGAGCAATTTACTTCACGAAAAATCTCCTACGAGCAAGCGGTAGACAAACTTCTCTCCGCTCCTACTTTTGGAGAAAAGTGGGCAACATGGTGGCTAGACCTCGCGAGATACGCAGATACAAAGGGCTACGAAAGAGATGTTTCCCGTACCATGTGGCCGTATCGGGATTATGTGATCCGAGCTTTCAATGACGACAAGCCATTTGATGAGTTCACCATTGAACAGTTGGCGGGCGACTTACTTCCTAATCCAACCGAGGATCAGTTAGCGGCGACAGCTTTTCACCGCAACACCATGAACAATGATGAAGGTGGTACAAACGATGAGGAATTCCGTGTAGCTGCGGTACTCGATCGTGTGGGCACAACATACGAAGTTTGGCAAAGCACGACCATGGCTTGCGTTCAATGTCACAGTCATCCTTATGATCCGATCAGACATGAGGAGTTTTACCAGTCCGCGGCTTTCTTCAATAATTCCCGCGATGAAGACACGCATGACGAGGAACCTAGACTGAGGTTTTATTCCCCTGAGGAGAAAACTGAAATTGAGTCTGTCCTCACTTGGGTCAAAGAAAATGAAAGCTCAAAAGCCACTGCAGAGCGCAGAAACTTCATGACTTTCCTTGAGCCAAAGTATCCTTCGCACAATGCAGTTGACTTCAACAATGCAGAACTCATAGATACCAAATGGCTAGGAATTCAGGCAAATGGCTCTGCCTACCTTAGAAAAGTAGATACGCGGGGCTCGGACCAGATGCTGATGTACTATGGTTCTGGGCTTGATGGAAGTAAGATGACTATCCGAAAAGGAGGTCCAGAAGGGGAAGTTTTAGCAGAATTCCCAATCAATAAAACTAAAGGAGATATCATTCGAGCAATTCCCCTAAAGACTACAACTGGTCTTGTTGACCTTTACATGGAAGTCAAAAATGCGAGTGTAAAGTCAGAGCAAAATGCTGCCAAATTCGTTTGGTTTGCATTTATCCCGACTTTGGAAGGAAAAGATAAACCTGGATTCAAGGATGTGCAGAATTCATGGGAAACAGCTTTGAATTTCAGAGGAACAAAGCTTCCAATTATGGTAGAAAACCCTTCCTACATGGCTCGGGAGACTCATATATTTGAGCGGGGAAACTGGATGAGTCTGGGTGAAAAAGTAAACCCAGAAACACCAAAAACCCTGAATAACTGGAATCCAGAATGGCCTAATAATAGACTTGGATTTGCTTATTGGTTGACTGATAAGGAGAATCCACTTACTTCCAGAACCTTGGTAAATAGAGTTTGGGATCAACTCTTCGGTCGCGGTATCGTAAGTTCACTGGAAGATATGGGCACGCAGTCCGATCCTCCTTCTCATCCTGAATTGCTAGATTACTTGGCTTGGAAGACGATGAATGACTACGACTGGAGCATGAAAAGCTTGATTCGGGAGATTGTCACCTCGGCCACGTATAAACAATCTTCTGCTTTTTCAGAGAAGCTTTACAAAAAAGACCCGCAAAACAAATGGTATGCCCGTGGTCCGAGATTCAGATTAAGCGCTGAGCAGGTTCGGGATCAGGCATTAGCTGTGGCCGGATTGCTAAGTGATAAAATGTATGGTCCAGGAGTCAAACCTCATCAACCAGAGGGTATTTGGCAAACAGTTTACAATGGCGATTCTTGGAACGAAAGTAAAGGTGAGGATGCTCATAGACGTGGGATTTACACATTCTTGAAGCGAACGAGTCCTTATCCTTCCTTCATATCTTTTGATGCAGCCAGCCGAGAGGTTTGTCTCAGCAGAAGAATTGTGACTAACACGCCGCTTCAAGCTTTAGTAACATTAAACGACCCTGTGTATCTGGAAGCAGCGTATTATTTGGCTGCAGATATGATCAAGCAAGATGCAGCAAAGCCAGAAAAAGGAATTGCTTACGGCTATCAAAAACTAGTGCTAAATCCTATCACAGAATTAAAGCTAAAGACCCTTTCCAATCTTTATGACGAAGCGCTAGCCGAATACAAAAGCAAACCTGAATCATTGGAAGCCTTCTTTACCATCAAAGATAAATCAACAAATCCTGAGCAAGCTGCGATGTCTGTCGTGGCCAATGCCCTGCTGAATATGGACGAATTCTTAACCAAACCTTGATATGAAAAGTCTCGATAGAATGCTCGTTGAGTTTGCGCAGCAAAAGCTGGAAAAGCAAACAAGAAGACATTTCCTGATGGATTGTGTCTCCAAAGTTGGCGGTCTCGCTATGGCTCCGCTGATGTTTGGTTGCGATACGGGTTCTTCAGCTGGATCGGCCGGACTCAATCTAAGTCAACGGGATTTGAATCCGCTTTCACCTTTGCCGCCGCCTTTTGGAGCAAAAGCAAAGTCAATCATTTACCTCCACATGGCGGGAGCGCCATCACAATTGGAGCTTTTTGATTACAAGCCTGAGTTGGCAAAGTATCACAATCAGCCATGCCCACAGTCGTTATTGGAAGGAAAGAAGTTTGCTTTCATTCGTGGAACTCCTAATCTCTTGGGCCCACAAGCTAATTTTTCCCAACATGGAAAGTCTGGTGCGTGGATCTCAGATTACATGCCTCACTTTCAAAAAATGGCAGATGAAGTTTCCTTTTTGAAAGCAGTTCATACGGATCAATTCAATCATGGCCCAGCTCAACTTTTGATGCAAACTGGTAGTGCGAGACTTGGCCGCCCGAGCTTAGGAAGCTGGGTGACTTATGGTCTGGGCACAGAAAATCAAAATCTCCCAGGCTTTGTAGTGCTTACTTCTGGGGGAAAAACTCCTGATGCAGGCAAAAGTGTCTGGGGATCCGGCTTTTTACCTTCAGTATATCAAGGAGTGCAATGCAGATCCAAGGGAGATCCAGTTTTGTATCTGGATGACCCAGAAGGAATGTCTCGAAATCTGAAGAAAAATGTCATTGACGCAATCAATACAGTAAATAAAGAGGAGTTTGATGCATATGGCGACCCTGAGATTCTGGCAAGAATCAATCAGTATGAAATGGCCTATCGCATGCAAATAGAAGTACCGGAAGTCATGAATATCAATGATGAACCAAAAGCAGTTCATGAGTTATATGGCACAAATCCAGGCACAGAATCCTTTGCAAACAACTGTCTGCTTGCCCGAAAACTAGTGGAAAAAGGTGTGCGATTTGTCCAGTTATACGATTGGGGATGGGATACACATGGCACCGATCATGACGGATCGATTGATATGGGACTGAGAAATAAATGCCGTGAAATGGACAGACCTGTATCCGCTTTGCTACTTGATCTGAAACAAAGAGGATTACTCGAAGACACCTTGGTAGTTTGGGGCGGTGAGTTTGGAAGAACTCCTATGCAGGAAAACCGAGAAGGTAAAACTCAGAGTTTCCTTGGCCGAGATCATCATGGCGATGCCTTTACCATGTGGATGGCAGGTGGCGGCATCAAACCTGGAGTCACTTATGGCAAAACGGATGATTTCGGATTTTCAGGCATAGAGGATAAAGTTTCTGTTCATGATATTCACGCCACTATTCTTCATTTGATGGGTTTTGACCATGAAAAGTTCACCTATGATTTCCAAGGCCGTCCTTTCCGATTGACGGATGTGGAAGGAGAATTGATCAATAAAATATTAGCTTAAGACCTGCATGCTTACTCGAATTACCTGCCTTTTTCTCCTATTTCTAGTTTTTCTATCTCCAGTTTTTGCACAGCAGCAACTCCTTTTCTTTCAAACAGATTGGGGAAATAAGCTGTCCATGGATGAATTTCTAAAACGCACCAAGAACGATGGCTATGATGGAATTGAAACTTGGTTTCCATTCTCAGAGGATGTTCAAAATGAACTGAAAGCGGGTTTGGAAAAATACGACTTGAAAGTAATTTTCCTTCATGGAACAAACAAGGGACTTGCCTATGCAGAAGCCTTAAAACTCTATGAAGAAAACCTGCAAAAGATAATTTCCTGGAATCCAGTCAAGATCAATTCCCATACGGGTTCGGATTACTGGACTTTGGAAGAAAACAAAGCTTTCATCGATATAACCACAAAAGCCAGCAAAGAATCAGGGATTCCAATTGTACATGAAACTCATCGAAGTAGGTTTTCATTCAATGTTCCTCTAACAGTCGAGATGGTGAAACTGGCACCGGAATTACGATTGAACCTGGACATCAGTCACTGGATGGTAGTTCATGAGCGACTGATTGGCTTAAAGGATCCTTTACTGCAGCAAATCTTACCACGGGTGGATCACATTCACGCCAGAGTTGGTTTTGCCGAAGGCCCTCAAGTAAACAATCCAGCCGCGCCAGAATGGAAATCTGAGCTGGACACACATCTGGATATTTGGGAGCATATAATCCGACGTGCGGATCAGGAAGTGTACACTATTACAACAGAATTTGGCCCACCTCCCTACTTGCCAACCGTGCCCTTTTCCAATGTACCCATCGCTGATCAATGGGAAGCGAATGTTTTTATCATGAAAGCCATTAAAGCCCGCTTCGCAAATGATTGATTTTATCTTGCCCCTATTCGGGCGATTTCATCCGATCTTGGTTCACTTGCCAATAGGATTTTTGGTGTTTGGAGTTATCCTGATTTTTTGGTTTGGGAAGAAGTACAACGCTTATGCTCCCGTAATTCAATTAGCCTTTTTATTCGGTGGAATTTCGGCTTTGGCAGCAAGTATTAGCGGTTTTCTTCAATATCAAAACGAAGGCTATGGCTGGGACACGGTCAAGTTTCATCTTATTTTAGGAATCCTCACTACCCTCCTTTCTTTTGGCTTGTGGTATCATCTGAAAAAGGCTGCGGCAACTCCGACACAGTTGAAAATCAAAGGAGCTAGTCTTTTGGTGATATTAACTATTACAGGACACTTGGGAGGGAATATCACGCATGGAGATGATTACTTCACAGAAGTACTGCCTCCAGAGCTACAATCGCTTTTAGGCGGTGGAAATAGCGTTGCAAAGCCTCTGGAACTTCCCGCTGACAACTGGGAGGAAGTGGAATTCTACACTGGGGCCATACAGCCTATTTTGGATCAGAATTGCAAAAGTTGCCATAATCCTAAAAAACTAAAGGGAGAATTGGATCTGAGTTCTTTCAAGGGCGTACATAAAGGTGGTGAAGATGGAGCAATTCTGGAAGGAGAAAATCCAGAAAAAAGCGCTCTTTATTCCCGATTGATTTTGCCAGAAGATCATGACGACCATATGCCACCAAAGGAAAAGCGTCAGCCTAGAAAAGAGGAAATCGAATTGATCAAAGCTTGGATTGAGTCGGGATCATCCGAAAAAACTAAGCTTGGCGATGCTGCCATACATGTAAGTTTGGTTGAGCCATTTTTCAAGAAAGTTGAAAATCCATTTTATCCTGTCGTTGAGGTTGCAAAGCTTCCGCAGGATTCTATATCCAAACTGAGAGAAGAAGGGTTCTTTGCTGAAATCGTGAGGAAGGATTCTCCATTATTGAAAATAAGTTGCATCAACTTTCCAGCATTTTCAGATTCAGACTGGCATATGCTCCAATCTGCAAAAGATCAAATTGTGTATTTGGACCTGACAGGAACATCGATCAGTGATGCTATTTTGGAGCAAATTTCCTTGCTTCCAAACCTAACCGTACTGAAGCTCAATCAGACTGCCATCGAGGGTTCTGGCTTGGGGAGATTGGTTGAAAACAAAAACTTGAAACTTCTCTATATCAACGACACCCAAGTGATTGTTGACAAACTATCTGCACTTGATGGCCATCCAACTTTGGAGAAAGTATTTGCTTTTGACTCACCGGTAGCCGATAATGGAAGTTCCTCTCAGTTTAGTTTTTACTTGGAAACTGGAAGTTTGAGCTTACCACCATTGGCAACGGATACGATTGTATACTAATATGTCTCGGCAATATCTCGCGGCGGCGCAACGGCGCAACGTTTTTTTCCTCCTTGTTCATCTAGGTTTCTAACCTCGGCTCTTCTATCAGTAGGTTTCTAATTTCTTTCTTAGAAGATTTAGATTGAAAATCCTTGGATAAAACTTCGTGATTACAAATCCCGAATAGCTGTAATCAAAACGTTGCGCCGCCGCGCAGTTGCGAGAGAATTTACTTTAAATGCCCCTCAATCACTCCCTCATCAAAACCCAAGCTCAAGCTTCCATCTTTGTATACAATCACTGGACGCTTGATCATGCTTGAGTTTTCTTCCAAAATAGGGATCGCAGTTTCTTCGTTTTCAAGGGCTGATTTCTGGTCATCAGTCATTTTTCGGTAAGTCGTTCCTTTCTTATTCACTAGAGAGGCAAGCTCCGTTTTCTCCAAAAAACCTTCTAAAAGTGCAGCGTCAGGCTTCTGTTTTTTATAATCGATAAAGTCATACTCCACTCCTTTTTCCGCTAGGAAATCGAAGGTCTTCTTCATCGTATTGCAATTCTTAATTCCGTAAACTTTGATGGACATGAGATTTGTGATTTAAATGTTTTAGGGATTGGAAGCAGATTCTTGTGCTCAATTACTCAGGCTTAAAGGCTGGAAGACAGATGACGGAAGACCGAAGCGACCTAAACAGGCATCTTCTCTCGTTCTTTAAGAGCCGAATTTCTTTATTAACAAGAAAATGGATATGCATGAATAATTTATTTTTTCATCAATTTATTTGCTAAATAGTTGAGGAATTCTCAAACTTTCAAAACAATGAGCAAATACGGAATCTTCGTTTACTGGAGTGATCAAGACGAGTGCTTTGTATCAGAAGTCCCCGAACTGCCCTCTATCAAAGCACATGGTGACAACCAAACAGAGGCATTGGAAAATGCTCAGCAAGCAATTGAACTTTGGGTCAAAGTAGCTAAAGAGTATGGGATAAAAATACCAAAACCCAAAGTCAAGCTACAATATGCTTAGCTTGACTTTGGGTCTTGGATTAACAAAAATCTACAATCCCAAGATCTCCACCATCGCCTCTTTATGAGCGACTAAGATCAGATCGATCACATCATCTTTCAGCGCTGTTGACAAGAACAAGCTCTCAAACTGGCTTGGTGCCAAGTAAACTCCACGCTTCAGCATCGCTTGGAAATACTTTCCAAACAACGCTGTATCAGATGTCTTCGCTGTTTCAAAGTCAAACACTGGCTTATCCGTGAAAAACAAGGAATACATGCTTCCAAGGGTATTCACAGTATAGTCCAACCCTAATTCCTGATTGATACTTTTTATGCCTTCAGTCAATTTCGTTCCGATGTGATTTAACTCTGCATAGACTTCAGAATCTGTATTAAGATGATTCAACATCGTCAAGCCTGCAGCCATGGCAATTGGATTTCCAGAAAGCGTTCCTGCCTGGTAAACCGGGCCTGCTGGAGAAACAAACTCCATGATTTCTCTCTTTCCTCCATAAGCTCCCACTGGCATACCTCCACCAATGATTTTACCCAAGGTGGTCATATCTGGAGTTACTCCGAAAATTTCCTGAGCTCCGCCTTTTGCTAATCGAAACCCTGTCATCACTTCATCGAAGATCAGGATAATTCCTTCTCTAGTACAGATATCACGCAATCCTTGTAGGTAACCTTCCTTCGGAAGACATAATCCCATATTTCCCGGAACGGGTTCTAAAATCAACGCTGCAATTTCACCTGGATTCGCAGCTACCAGTTCTTCGATAGCTTCTAGATTATTGTATGGAGCAATCAAGGTATCCTTGGCTGTTCCTTTGGTCACTCCCGGAGAATCTGGATCGCCCATCGTCATCGCTCCAGAACCTGCAGCGATCAAAAATGAGTCCCCATGTCCATGGTAATGACCTTCCATTTTGATAAACTTATCACGTCTTGTAAAGCCTCTGGCAACGCGTATCGCAGACATGGTCGCTTCGGTACCAGAGTTGACCATGCGGACTTTCTCAATGGAAGGAACCATGCTTACGATCAACTCAGCTATTTCCACTTCACGCGCAGTTGGAGCTCCGAAAGATGTCCCATCCTCCATCGCTTTGATCACCGCCTCCTTCACTTTAGGATGATTATGACCCAAAAGCATTGGCCCCCAGCTGTTGATCAGTTCGATGAATTGATTTCCATCCTCATCGTACAAATAAGCACCGTCAGCTTTTTTGATAAAAAGTGGCTCTCCGCCTACAGCTCTAAAGGCACGAACAGGCGAATTCACACCGCCAGGGATGAAATTTTGGGCTTTTGCAAAAAGCTCTTTACTCTTAGAAATATTCATTGTTTAATCTAAAGGTTTCAATTCCCCCGCTTCTAACGTAAACAGAGGTACATATTGATTATTGTGTGTGCCTTGGAAGTTGAATCCCCAAGTCAATTTACCTGCTTGAAATGCTTTCTGATCTAGGTTTCTTCTCAAATCAAAGCCTTTGGTATCTGAAATATTGGATGAAATCCAGTTGATCATCTCCACTCCAAGGGCGGAGTTCATACTTGGAAAACTCAGGTATTTATTATAGAATCTGTTTCGGAATTGCTGCATAGGCTCACCGTAGAAGTTCAAGGTATTATTGCCTATGAAATAGAAATTCGGAAACTCAAGCATCTCGTAATTGGCAAAATTGAAACCCAACCAAGAATCCATTACCAGAGTAGGAATGGAAGCGGTAATAGATTCCAACAGGGAAAAAGCCGGTTGAGCAATGGTAGGATCGTCTGTAAGCAAAATTATCTGATCAACAGCCATACTAGCCTGCCCTTGTCGAATTCCTAAACCTTGTAGAAATGAACTCGTGTTTCTAGGAGTAATCTGCTCAAACTTCACCAATTGAAATCCTGCACTACCTAGTTGATCTTGTAGCATTTTCGCTAGCATCTCATCGCGGGAACTTGCGCTATATCCAATCGCAACTCTTTTACCCCAATTCTGCTTTCTCAATCCTTCTACGACTCCATTTGCTATAGAACTTACCGTAGGTCTAAACAGGTAGCTATAATTCAATTCTTCAAATCTGTCACCCAAATTAGAGAGTGGATGTACAAACGGTATTTTGGACGTTTCGGCAAAACTGCTCACCAAGTCTGTTTCTTCCTGGTAGATCGGGCCAATAATAATATCCGCCGAAGCGATAGCTGGATCTGCTAGTAAGTTTTTCAGATGCGCTACATCTCTTTTTGAGTCAAAAGTCAGCATATTGACTTTAACGCCACTATTCTTCAATTGCTCAACTCCATATTGCAAACCTTGGTATAGTTCGAATACAAAATCACTTTGCGGAATACTAGACAAATTTGTCCGGGAAGAGTTGGTAAAAGGCAAAATCACCACGATATCCAACACCTGATCCTTCACTACATTTTTATTCTCGTTTGCTTTGCCTTGCAACTCATAATACGCTTCACGCTCCGTTGCTGAAAGAATGGTCTGAGACTCTAAAACCCGCTTCAATGCTTCCCCAAAGCCTTTATTCTCTTTGAATTCCTGTAGATTGGCAATCATAAAGCTAACGCTCACCTGCTTTAAGTTTTCGTAAGAAGCATTTTCAGCCATCTCCATAATCTTATCATCTTTAATTCTTTTGATGATTTGAAGCGCTTCTACGTTTTGTTGATTTTTAAAATAGGCTATTCCTAAAAGATATTTAGCATCGTCAGATTTTGCCCAGCTCCCAGTAGCTACAGTTTCCAAAGCAGCCACTGCTTGTGCAGGTTGATTAGCTCCAAGAAATGCCTCTCCCAAATGAAAAGCTGCATAGTTAGCAAGATTTCCGTATTCTTTCGGATCAGTAAATTGCTTGAAAAGTGGGATGGCTTCCCAGTAATTTTTGGCAGCCAGTTCGGACTGAGCCTTGCGATAAGCATCCGGTGTGGGAATTTGAGCGATAGCTAAGCTCAAGATGAAAAATACCGGAATTACTAAAAGAAATTTTTTCATTTTATCGAAGTGAATCAAACATCAAACAGGGTGTGCAAATTTAACCCAATATTTTCAAACCCAAAGTTCAGGCCGAAAAGGGTTAAAAAGTAAAAACCCGAAGAATAGTCTCCGGGTTTCACAATTTCAAATTTGAAATTTCTAATCTCAAATTAATCTATTCCCACTCGATAGTAGCAGGAGGCTTAGAAGAGATATCATAGACAACTCTGTTTACACCTTTTACTTTATTGATAATTTCATTGGAAATCTTGCCCAGGAACTCATACGGAAGGTGAATCCAGTCAGCAGTCATGCCATCTACTGAACCTACGGCTCTCAGCGCAACTACTTTCTCATACGTACGCTCATCTCCCATCACGCCTACAGATTGGATAGGAAGAAGCATAGCTCCTGCTTGCCAAACCTGATCGTAAAGTCCAGAATCTTTCAAGCCTTTGATGAAAATATAATCTACTTCCTGAAGTGTCTTTACTTTCTCGGCAGTGACATCTCCCAAAATACGGATTCCAAGCCCCGGACCTGGGAATGGATGACGACCGATAATTTTCTCTACAATCTCCAGCGCACGTCCTACTTCCCGAACCTCATCTTTGAAAAGCGTATTCAAGGGCTCCACTACAGAAAGCTTCATGAAATCAGGTAAACCGCCCACATTGTGGTGAGACTTGATGGTAGCAGAAGGGCCTTTTACAGAAATCGACTCAATCACATCTGGATAGATCGTTCCTTGTCCAAGCCATTTTACGCCTTCAAGTTTATTTGATTCTTCGTCGAAAACCTCAATGAATGCATTCCCAATCGCTTTTCTCTTAGCTTCTGGATCCGTAACTCCTGCAAGTGCATCATAGAATTTCTGCTTGGCATCTACTCCAATCACATTTAATCCCATGTGCTTATATGAATCCAATACTTCTTCGAATTCATTTTTGCGAAGCAATCCATTATCTACAAATACGCAGATCAACTGGTCTCCAATTGCACGGTGAATAAGTGTAGCAGCCACAGAAGAATCAACTCCTCCTGACAAACCCATCACAACTTTATCAGAACCGATTTTAGCCTTCAAATCAGCAATACTCGCATCGATGAAAACGTCAGAAGTCCAATCCTGAGAACAGCCACAGATTCCAACAACAAAATTTCTCAATAGATTTTTGCCTTCAGTAGAGTGAGTTACCTCTGGGTGGAACTGAATTCCGTAAGTTTCTTCTTCTTTTATTTTGAAAGCAGCCACACGAACTGAGTCTGTGCTTGCGATCACTTCAAAATTCTCAGGCAAATTCTTGATCGTATCTCCATGAGACATCCAAACCTGCGAACCGTGGCTCATTTCCTTGAGCAGGTCGTAATGTGTATCAAGATGACTCAAGTTAGCACGACCATATTCTCTGATCTCAGATGGAAGCACTTCTCCGCCATATTTCTGAGCCAAAAGTTGGGAACCGTAGCATACACCCAAAAGAGGGAGTTTGCCTCTCAAACTATCTAAGTCCAAATCAGGAGAACCCGCATCTCTTACCGAGCATGGAGAGCCTGAAAGTATCACTCCTTTAATATCAGAGGTGATTTCTGGAACTTTGTTATAAGGGTGGATTTCGCAATAAACGTTCAGTTCTCTAACTCGTCGGGCGATGAGTTGTGTGTACTGAGAACCGAAATCGAGGATCAAGATTTGTTCTGCCATGCGCAAAGGTAATCAGGGCAGTTAAATTGAGGAAGTGATCTTGTAAAATTTACAGAATAATGTTTGGCGGGAAGGGATTTGAAAATTGGAAGAACTTGTCCGCCGTGGCGGATTGAAAAATTGGAAGATTTGGGTAGATGGGTTGAAAGAGTTGGAAAGTCATAAGGTTTTAAGGTTGGAAAGTGTCGTCACTAGCCTACTATTCATAATTGAACTTCTGCAAGATTTAAGAAATCTATACATCCATTTTTTTAAAATAAAGATTGAATCTCTAAAAGTGGTGCTGAAGTTCAAATGAACTCGTAAATCGTATTTCGTATTTCGTAAATCTCTAAAGGTTATCCTTTTCAGCTAAGAATATATTATCTAGCAAAGATAAACCAACTTGAATTCACTATTTAGTATGAAATCAAAAGCTATCCTCCCCATCTTTTTGCTTTTACTAAGCATAAGTTCCTTTGCTCAAAACGCTCCGCTTCAGAAAGTTACCGACCCTTATTTTAAACTGGTAAGACCAGAGTTCAAAGGCGACTTGGCTTATGAGACCGTAGCTTTCGTAGAGCAATACTGGAGGCTCGCTGGAAATACCGGATTTAATAACACTGTGTATCTTATCGCTGAAAAGCTGGAAGCTGCAGGGTATGTTTTAGAAGAAAAAGCAACCGATTCCGATCGATTCACCTATAGAATAGAAAGTCGGAAGATGAAACAACCTACATGGGAGCCAGTTTCTGCCTCATTGAAAATCCTCGGTTCCAGTGAAAATTTACTTTCCTCGGAGACCAACCGAAATATGATTTATCAGTATTCCTCCTCCACTCCTGCGGAAGGGATTACTGCGGAAGTAATTTATGTGGAGAGCAAGGAAGCACTTTCTTCTCTCGATGTGTCAGGAAAAATTCTCTTTTCGGATCAAATTAGTTATAGAACGCTACAGTCAGCTGTGAAAGACAAAGGTGCTGTGGGCGTATTGACTTACGATATGCCTGCTTATTTGCAACCAGAGAAAAACACTACATCCATTCAGTTTAGAGGTTTGAGACACGATGCTAAGAACCCAACTTGGGCGATTGCGCTTTCTTTCGCAGCCAAAGAAAAACTGAAAACCGAGCTGGCAAAAGGCAAGGTAGAAGTGCTGGTAAAGACAGAATCCAAGATCTATGAATCCGAGGAACTCACCGTAGTCGCTAATGTCAAAGGATCAGAATTGCCTTTGGAAAGCCTGGTTTTCTCAGCACATATCCAAGAGCCTGGGGCAAATGACAATGCTACTGGCGTGGGTACTCAATTGGAAATGGCGAAAATCACTGCTGAATTGATGAAGCAAGGAAAGCTTGACCTGAAGCGCACCTTAACTTTCCTTTGGGGAGATGAGATAATTTCTACCAGAAGATATATTGAAGAAAAAGACAAGCGTGAAGCTGAAATCAACTGGGGAATTTCGCTAGATATGGTGGGTGAAAATACTGACGTAACAGGTGGAACTTTCCTAATCGAAAAGATGCCTGACCCAAGTGCGATCTGGACTCGTGGTGAGGACAAACACAGCGAATGGGGCGGTTCTCCTTTGAAGGTTGGTGATTTGAAACCTCATTATTTGAATGACTTTATCCTGACCAACTTCGAGGCGCAAGGAGAATATGCAAATTGGGTAGTGAAAACCAATCCTTTTGAAGGAGGATCTGATCATACGCCATTCCTGCAGGCAGATATTCCTGGATTGTTGCTTTGGCACTTTACGGATCAGTTTTACCACACGGACAATGATCGCCTAGATAAAGTCTCTCAGAAAACGATGGTCAATGTCGGCACAGGAGCTTTAGTTTCTGCTTATACCCTATTGAATGCTGATGCAAAAACTGTAGATCAACTAATGCTCATGCTCGCAGCAAAAGCACAAATACGATTGCTTACAGAAGTTCAGCTTAGCAAAAAGGCAATTGCTGAAGGTGGATCTACCAAAGATGAGCAATTGATCCTAGATACTTGGGCGGACTATTATGTGAAGGCTATGGATTCTATCAAGGACTTGGTTCCTGCTGACGATGAAAAAACATTGAGGAGAATATTGCTAGCGAAAGAGGCGATCAAGGCTCATGTTCCTCAGCTGTAGAATTAATGGAAATACCTCCCACAACGGCGCAAAGGCGCAGCGGAAGTACTTTATTTTCTAAATTTCCACCCTCATTACATCTTTTAATTGTAGAACGAATGGTTGCCTTCAGCAAATATTGAATTTGAGAATTGACCATTGAAAATTGATCATTGCTCATTTCCAAAAGCTCGTTTAGGATTTTCTTCCAAAAGCATTTTCCAGTCATCTTCGTCAAATCCCTTAGCATTTAATGCGGGCATCAGCTTTTCAAAAATATTGGTGAATGGCACAAAATCTCCCCCATCGGGTTTGGCAGGATCATACCAACCTGCATCGTGGGAAATTAACACTTGATCCAAGATTTCATTTTCCTTGGCAAAAAGTAATCGCTCCACATATTCATCCAAACTCCATCCTATTCCATCCAGACTGATCCAAACACCTAGTTGAGCTGCTTTGATGTAATTCTTAAAATCCTCCTCTGCCTGCGCATGAACCCAAACGAAAGCTGCAGGATCAATTCCCATTTCCTTTAATATGGCAACTTCCTGTTTGGCAGTATTCCATGTTCCAGTATGGGAATATATTTTCAACCCTGTTTGCTCGAAAGTCATTCCTGCTGCTCTGACCAATTTTGAATCCATTTCCCCCAAAGGATCATCCTCGTTTACAGAAATTTTGATAAATCCTGGCTTGATACCAGTTCCTCCTATTCCATTTTCGTATTCATCAATCCACCGCTCTGACAACTCTTCAGCTGTTTCTGTGAATGCATAATCAGGTAGAAACCTTCCCTTTTGCGTACCATAAAGTCCGGTATTGGTGATTAGTTGAATTCCCGACTGCTCACTGAGTTTTCTGAGTAAAATGGGATCTTTTGCCAAATAGGAAGGTGTACAGTCAAATATGGTCTTTACACCATATTTCCTCACTTCGAGTAAATAAGGCAGGACTTTAGCGATTACCGCCTCTTGACTATACCGCTCTGGTGAAACAGAATCTGCCCCTATAAAATCCACGAGCATGTGCTCATGAATCAGGGTGAGACCCATCGAGTCTATCGAAATCGGACCAGTGACGGTATTGATGTATGTGGTTTGAGACTTAGGATTTGAACAGGAAAAACTTAAGAGTAAAAAGCTTAACCCAAGAAATAGAAAATGCTTCATGTATAAAACTAAGCAACTACTCCAGATAATATCAACTGTATTTCAATTGATTTAATTCTTATTATATGAAAACCCGCTTTTCTATTAGTGGTACCACAAAAGCATTATAGACTTAGGATAAGACTAACTTTTAGGCCGCTTCGGTCACCTGTCTTCGGTCTTCTGTCCGATTGAGCAAAGAAATTATGGGTGCTGGCCTCATTGAGGATAATCATATTTTACTATTTCAAAGAAGACATTCCACCGTCAATATGTAATATTTGGCCAGTAACCCAAGACGATTTAGTACCTAAGAGAAATAGAGTGGCTTCAGCGATATCCTCTGGTGTGCCTATTCGACCCAAAGGATGTCTTTTATCAGAGGCTGCCCGCTTTTCGTCTGTGCTTACCAATTGCTTCGCCAAAGGTGTGTCCGTTAAAGATGGAGCAATGGCATTAACTCTAATGTGATTTGGTGCCCATTCTGCTGCCAAGGATCTAACCAATCCCTCCACAGCTCCCTTTGCCGATGCTATTCCAGCATGAAATCCCATGCCCGTTTGCACAGCAACAGTACTATAAAGAACCACCGAAGCAGCTTCTGATTTTTTAAGACCTTTCATACAGGCCTGAAGCGTCTTGACCGCACCAAAAAAATTTACGTCCATCTCAGCCTTAAAATCCTCCATCGATATTCTATGGAATGGTTTGAGATTGATGGAACCGGGACAATAAACCACACCATCAATTACCTCAGGTAAATCCTGTAATTCTGAAGCTTCATCAGTTACATCAAATTGGTAATTCCCCTCTCCACTTCTGGAATAGAGAAACAAATTTGCTCCACTTTCCTTTGCTAATGCTGCGACGGCTTTCCCGATTCCTGAATTTCCTCCGATGATTACAATATTGTTTCCTTTCATTGCTTTTTATTTTCTATTTAAAGCTGATTCGGAAGGAGATTGTTTGAAAACGTGAAAAATGAATGGTAGGAAGAAAGTAGCGTTTGACTAATCAACTCCGTTTAGCATAAACAATCCAACTTTTAAAATGCGCGCAATTCTAAATATCCTTTTCTTTCTATTAATGTTTTCTAGTTGTAGCGAGGATGGGCAATTAGAACAAAAGTTTCAGGAAGGCACATTCAGTGGTACATTCCAAAGGGATTTTGGTGACAGTGAAATTGCGAATATCACCTTGACATTTGCTGGCAATCGATGGAGCGGGACTAGCGATTACCCAAAATATCCAGCGCTTTGCAGAGGCACTTACTCTATCAATGGAAATTAAAATTACTTTTCAGAATGAATGTGCATGGACCGCTGAATTTGATTGGACTTTAATTCTTTCAGGAGAATACAATTTGACAAAAACCGGAAGCGTATTAGAGTTTTTAAGAGATTATCGTTCTGCAAATTCTGACACCTATATAGACCAGTACCGATTGACTATAGATTAGGAGCTATGAAGAAATACTTCAGCGGGAATGCTGAAGAAGTTTTTGAGCTTTTGAGCCATCTTCAGTGTGATTTCACGTTTGCCTGACAATACCGCTGAGACATGGCCTTTGCTCCCAATCATAGGTTCAAGATCCTTGGCCTTGATTCCCATTTCTTGCATTTTGTACTTGATCACTTCTAATGCATCAAGCTCGGGAAGCTGATAATGTTTATCATCATAATCTTTAACCAACACCAATAAAAGTTCAAGCTCATCACTCACAGGAGTATTTGGCTCTGCATGGAATATTTCCATTAACCTTAGTGAGGCTTTATTATAGTCTTTTTCGCTTTTCAGCACTTTCCACTTCATATCCATAAGTTGAGTTACATTAAAATTGTCGGGTCAAATTCAATTTTGCTAACGTCTATTTTGTCATATTCTTTGTGAGTTCCAAACCACAATACATAACAAGCTTTCTGCAAAAAATTAATTGACACAACTAGCCGAAAGTCATTGCCTTTTATATTGAAGACAACTCTATTATTACTTACGATAATGGCGTTTCCATAAACCTTCTTCAGTTCATTGAAATTTGAAAACTCCTTTTTCGAAAACTCATTATACCAAATCAAAAGTTGAGTCGAAGCAACTGGATACTTTTGAGTGTAATATAAGATCGTTTTCTTAACAAGAATTCTCATCGATCAAAGGTATTGAAAAGTCATCAATTTGCAAACTTTTGTAAAAACTAGTTTTTTAACGGTCTTTAAAAGCAACTTTCTTCTTTACCGCCAGAGTCGCAAAATCCGCTGAGTTTCTCACAAAGGTCTAAAATAGATCTCGCCTTTTCCTTCAACGAATTTCATAATTAAAATACCTGAAAACAGATTATCTTAGGTCAGCTGCAAAAAACGATGCCAAGCATATAATGTAGACTCACACCACATAACACACATAAAATCAATCGTTTAATAAAAAGTAATGTGCAAAAAGCTCAACAGATCGTGGAGAAAATTGAGGCTAGTTTCAATGAAAAATGCATTTCAAAGCATCGTCAATGTGAAAGTAAAACCAATCCCGCGCTCCTTCCCATTCTCACTGCGATTGGCCTTGATTATGACTTATCCAGACTTATCCAATCTAACGAACTCGCTGGTCTTTAAATCATGAAAGATATATTCAGAATGATCTTCTTTGACATCAACATAAGCCAACTGAGTCAGTATATCAATCGCCAAACTATCGGGAATCACAAGCTCGGGCACATAGACATCTGATTGTGATTTTTGAGCCTTTTCACTGCATGCTACCAAGCCGGCAAAAAGAAGTCCTAGCAAAAAGTTCTTTATATATCTAAATTTCCTAATAAGATAGGTCATGAAGTAATAAGTGCAAAATTGATTTAGGTTTTTTAGCAAACCAGAAATGAATCAAACTATCGAAAGAGCAAGCTGAATAAGTTTCGAATACATATCGTTAAATGTATGCTTTCAAAGAAATATTTATTTTCCCTACTCTCTATCAGAAGTTTACCTTAATTTAAAATCGATTCTTGAAAGGAATTGAATTTTAAAAAGAACTAGTAAATAAGCCCACCTAACTTAACTATGAAAAAATTCCTGATTGGTTTAAACTCCCTTTTACTACTTCTGATTTTCATAGGATGTAATTCCAACACCAAAGAATCAGAAAGCATAATTGGTTTTAACCTTCAGGAATCCGACCTCCCAGATTATGAAAAAGATATAGATCATCAAGGTCTACTAACCGCATGGGGAGACCGTCAAGGAGAATCTATTCGTACGGGTGAGCATATTTACAATAATATATGTTTCAATTGCCATGGTAACCCCGATCAGGAAGGCTCCATGCCGAATGCTTTTAAGTTTTGGAAGGATGAATTCAAAGTAGGCAAAGATCCCTATTCCATCTATCAGACGCTCACTAGAGGCTACGGTTCCATGCCTCCACAAGTCAATTTGACTCCCGTAGAAAAGTACGATATCATCAATTACTTAAGGGAAACATTTTTGAAGGAGGAAAATCCAACTCAATACATCGACCTCGATTCGACCTACTTAGCAAGCTTACCAGTCGGAACAAATACTGGCCCGGAGGCCAAAGAATTTAAGCCTTGGGCTGAAATGGATTATGGGAATTTTTTAATCAATACTTATGAACTTGTTGGCCTAGATGCAGCTCCAAGAGAGCGTTCATCAGGGAAAGCTCCACTGCCAGATGAAAATCTAATTAATTCAAATTTTGCCTACAAGGGCATTGCCGTAAGACTAGATCCTGGAGAAGGTGGAGTTGCTGCGGGCAAAGCCTGGATGATGTTTGATCACGATCTTATGAGAGTTGCAGGCGCTTGGACTGGGGAAGGATTTATAGATTGGGAAGCCATTTTATTCAATGGAAAACACAATATTTCACCAAGAACCGTTGGTGATCTCCATTTTGAAAACCCTGTTGCACCGGCTTGGGCAAATCCCGCAAACGGCAGCTTTGATGATCCCAGGTTTACAGCTAGAGATAAACGAAAGTTCGGTCCATTACCTCGTGAGTGGACACATTATAAAGGGCTTTACCAACATGGTGATCAGGTAATTATTTCCTACACAGTGGGCAAAGCAAGAGTATTGGAAACTTTTGGACTGGAAACTTTGGATGATCAGCCTGTTTTCACCCGAACATTGAACATATCTCCTTCTGAAAAAACACTGAAAATGAGAGTTGCCCCAAGCGCTACCGCTGTTGCTTTGGTAGGTAAAGGAGCAGTTTTGAAAGATGAGGGTGGTTTTAATGTATTGGAAGTAAAGCCTAACCAAAACCTGAATATCAAATTACTGATGGCAAAATCTGGTACCCAAGGACTTCAGGAATTTGCTAAATCTTTACCACCACCAGAGGATTTGACTAGGATTAAAGACGGTCCTCCAAGATTTCCTGAAAAGTTGATCACCAAAATCATCAAAGGTGAGCAAGAAGGTCCCTTTCAAGTAGATATTTTGAATCCGCCATTTGACAGTCCTTGGAAAAATCAATTCAGACTAAGTGGTCTGGACTTTTTCAAAAATCCCAACAAAGGTGTGATATGCTCTACAGATGGAGATGTTTGGCTAGTGGAAGGATTCCTGGAAAATTCCGGAGAACTTACCTGGCAACGTATCGCTTCTGGTTTGTTTCAACCTTTGGGAATAAAAGTGGTGAATGAGGAAATTTATGTCACCTGCAGAGATCAGCTTGTTCGCTTGCATGATTATAATGGTGACATGGAAACGGACTTTTACGAGAGCTTCAACAACGATCATCAGGTCACCGATCACTTCCATGAATTTGCCATGGGGCTTCAGGTCGATGATGAAGGAAATTTCTATTATGCGAAAAGTGCCCGTCACGCCAGAGAGGCTTTGATTCCTCAACATGGAACCTTGATCAAAGTGAGCAAGGATGGTAAAAAGACAGATATCATCGCGAAAGGATTCAGGGCTGCCAATGGAGTCTGCATCAATCCTGACGGGACTTTCATCGTGACAGATCAGGAAGGTCACTGGAACCCAATGAATAGAATAAACTGGGTAAAAGAAGGTGGATTCTATGGAAACATGTTCAGTTACAATCCTCCTCCTGACAGCACCGAAAATGGAATGGAACTTCCTTTGGTTTGGGTAGAGCGGGATATAGATCAGTCACCCTCCGAACTGCTTTGGGTAGATAGCAAAAAGTGGGGAGCACTAGACGGAAAACTTCTGAACTTCTCCTACGGGTATGGAAAAATCTTTGTAATTCCATACGAGACAGTTGGAGAGCAAGTCCAGGGAGGCATTTTCGAATTACCGATTCCGAGATTTTCTACCGGTGTGATGCGCGGAAGATTTAATCCTGGAGATGAGCAATTATACCTCTGTGGTTTATCTGCTTGGGGTTCTACCCAGCCACAATTGGGTGGGCTTTATCGAATAAGAAAAGTAGATCAGCCCATGGTTATTCCAATTGAAATCAAAGCCACTACCGCAGGGATTGAGCTAAGTTTTACAGCCGAACTGGATCCATCCAGCGTCAATCAAATCACAAACTATACCGTGGAAACATGGGATTTGTTGAGATCAAGAAATTACGGATCAAAGCACTACAATGAAAAAACGTTGTCTGTCACCAAAGCGGAATTAGGGAAGGACAAAAAGACGATACTACTGACTATTCCCGACATCAAACCAACTTGGGTCATGGAAATTCAATACCAGGTGAAGGATAAAAATGGTAAAAGTATTGAAGGATCAATTCAGAATACAATTCACCAATTGGGAGAAATCGCGGCTAGGTAAGTATGATCAACTTGAGATTATTCTTCATCGCTTTTTTATATATGGTCCTTTCCCCAGGCAATGCACAAACTCTTTCTTCTCATCAATGGAAAAATCGTGTGATAATCGTTCATTCAAATGATTCTACCTCTCCACTTTTTAAATCACAAATTCTAGAATTGAAGGAACATCAGAAAGGTTTGGAAGAAAGGCGTCTTATAATTTATCAGACTACTACGGAACAATTTAAAAAAGGACTTCGAGAGGATGCAAATTGGCATAAATCAGAAAACGATCTTCAGCATATTAAAAAATCTGAAACTGTCTTCGAAGTTACACTACTTGGTCTGGATGGGGGAATAAAACTCCGGAAAAATGAGCTATTAACCTGTGAAGAGCTATTTGCAACAATAGACCAAATGCCGATGAGAAGGTCAGAAATAAAAAAAGACAGCTTGAGAAATAAGCCTGACTTTTAAGTAATCAAAAAAGACTAAGCTTTTTAATATCACAAATCTAAGCTCAATTTAAACGAAATTATTAATTTGGTGCCATCAGACTCTTAACACCTGTGGACAATTGCGATATAGACGCAATAGGGTAAAGGGAGTTGGGTAAATAAAAGTGTTGGCTTCAATTTAACAAATATCGAATATGAGACATGTGATTCTAGTTATTGCTCTAATTGTATGTTCTTGTGATTATGCATTAGAACAAAAAGTATTAGTGCTAGATAGAAAAAGTGACAAGCCAATAGAAAACGCCAAAATTGACATTCAAGGTTATAATTGTATGACTGACTCAACAGGGTTTTGTGAAATTCAAGAAATAACTGGTCTTCTTTCCGACCGCACAATACTTGTAACAAAAGAGGGTTTTTCGACATTTGAAATTCATATAATCAGAGAAAGTAACGAATGGCAATATTCCCAGAAGGTTGATTCAACATTTAAACCAGTTAACAATTTTGGGATAAAGTCTGATACACTAATAGTTTATTTAGAAGGGAGCAAGTGAAACTGATGCTAACAAACAGTAAAACTCCTTCATAATTCCCCAAACTTAACAAGTCCACCCCCTCGAGAAGCAAGACAACAAACCCCGCACTACTTCGCGCTTTCTTCGCGCCCTTAGCGGTTAAAAAAAAGCATAAAAAAAACCGAGCCTTACAGCCCGGTTTCAATGTTGGTTTTCGTCTTCAGTTGTTACTTTTCAAGACTGATGTACTGTATGAATTCGTTTCTTGATTGCTCGTCTTTTTCGAATTTCCCTGAGTAAAAAGAAGTCACCGTAGAACTCTGTGTGTCCTTCACTCCTCTTGAGCTGACACACATGTGATAGGCATCGATGATTACCGCCACATCGTCTGTTCCAAGCGCCTCTTTCAGTTCATTCCCGATCTGCATAGTCAATCTCTCCTGCACCTGTGGACGCTGAGAAAAATACTGCACGATTCGGTTGATTTTGGATAGTCCGATTACGCTTCCATTGGAAATGTAGGCCACGTGGGCTTTTCCGTATATCGGCACGAAATGATGCTCGCAGTGAGAATGTACGGTGATATCCTTCTCTACCAGCATCTCAATATACTTGTATTTATTTTCAAAAAGCTTTGCGACAGGCTTATTCTTAGGATTCAGCCCAGAGAATACTTCCTTCACATACATCTTTGCTACACGATGCGGAGTGCCTTTGAGACTGTCATCTGTGAGATCCAGCCCCATGATGTTCATGATTTCTCTGAAATGCTTCTCGATCAACTCTACTTTCAGCTCATCATCCATTTCGAAAGCATCCTCACGAAGGGGAGTCTCCAGGGAAGTTCCTACGTGGTCTTCACCGATTTCCTCAAATGAAGCGCGGGCGATTTTAATTCCCATCGTATTCAACAAAGTTTCTTTCTGTTTCATAAAGTCGAATCGTTAACTCGAATTTTCGATCAATTTTTTCCCTTAAAATATTCCAAATAACCACTGCAATGTTCTCAGCGGTTGGGTTAAGTTCTTTGAATTCATCGGTATCCAGGTTTAAATTTTTGTGATCTAATTTCCTCAACACATGCTCCTTGATCAAGTCACTAAGCACTTTCATGTCATAAACATAGCCAGTTTGCGGATCTACTTCCCCTTTCAGCTTCACAACCAATTCATAGTTGTGACCATGGAAATGGGGATTATTGCACTTTCCAAAAACGGCTTGATTTTGTTCATCTGACCAGTCAGGATTATGAAGGCGATGTGCCGCGTTGAAATGTTCTTTTCTGTAAACTGATACTTTCATGGAATGCTGAAACAGCCGCTTTTCTATTTTTGTTTGAATTATTTTTCTATTTGTCTGTTAGAGTACTAGAAGTATCCTGATTGACAGGTAAATAATTTTGGAAACGCAAAATTACAGATTAATAATTGGTACCAAAATCAAAGTCCTATCTCGTATAGCCAAGAACGGATAAAGCCGCTGAGAAGGTTCACGAAAAATAATTCACATCTTTTATGGTCAAAATCATAAGAGACTGACTTCAAGTTCGTTTGAAGTCACAGGATATCCTCCTAACTTTGCAAAATCACCCAAATGCTTATGCTATCACAAACACTTGCGATTACCTTCCTATTGTTCATAGGAATTTTCCCAAATCCAGATTTCAAAGAAAATAATACAAATACCACCTCCATCGACCCAGTCACCGCTATTTACGATGGACTTCATATTAAAAACGGAGTTCTTCCTTCCAGAGAAGTATTCAACTTGGCTATTCAAGGTTGGAACAAAATGAAAGGAAATCTCAAATCAAAAGTTCTCACAGTAATTGATTTCAGCCTTCCTTCTACCGCTAAGCGGATGTGGGTGATAGATCCTGAAAAAGGTGAAGTGCTATTGAATTCTGTAGTTTCTCACGGTAGAAATTCAGGGGACCTAATGGCAAATACCTTCTCTAATGTGCCAGAATCCTTCAAAAGCAGCTTAGGTTTTTATAAAACTGCCGAAACTTACTCAGGCAAACATGGCTATTCTCTTCGACTAGATGGACTGGAAAAAGGCTTTAATGATCAAGCTAGAAATCGAGCAATTGTAATTCACGGAGCAGATTATGCCCGTGAAGAATTTGCTAAGTCTGTTGGTAGATTAGGCAGAAGTTTAGGTTGCCCAGCACTACCAAGCGAACTTTCTGCACAAGCAATTGACCTGATCAAAGATGGTTCTCTACTTTTTATCTTTGGAAAAGACGACAATTACTTATCTAAATCAAGCCTTATTAAGGCTTGATTTAGTATTTCTTAAGGCTTTCAAAAGCGCCTGATCCCTTTCGTAGACGTCAGATCGGAAATTAGCTTTCCCATTCTTATCCGCCCAGAAAGTCATATAAACGAGCACCACTGGTATTTTTCTATCCAACTTCACTACCTCTTCGTTGGTCTGATTCATCGCTTTTTGGATCTTTTCATCATCCCAAGATTTATCATTAAGCAAGATCTTTGCGAATTGATCTGGATTCTGAATCCGGATACATCCGTGACTTAGCGCTCTGGTTTCCCTATCAAAAAGGCTTCTGGCCGGCGTATCGTGGATGTAAATATTGTAATCATTTGGGAACATGAATTTCACCAAACCCAAGGAATTATCTCCTCCTGGCTTTTGTCTAACTCTGTAGCCTTTCTCTTTTGAAAAATTGACTTGAGAAGCTTTCACCACTTCTCCACTTCCATCCACCACTTCCATATTTTTCTGAGAGAGATAATTTGGGTTTTTCTGAACTGAGGGAATAATCTCATCATTGGTGATCGATTCGGGAATATTCCAATAGGGACTAAAAACGATGTAACTCATCGGCGCCGTGAAAGTCGGTGACTCATTATATTCTTTTCCCACAATCACTTTTGCTGTGAACGCAGTATCAGAATTATTCATGTAGTCCAACTGATAGTTGGCGATGTTTACTAGAACCATCTCCTGATCCCAATCCATTTGTGGCATCCAACGCAGTCTTTCCATGTTGATGGACGCGATATCGATGAGATTTTGAGGGGAATTATTGAGCGACTCAGCGACTAAGGAACCGATCACGCCGTCAGGATTCATTCCATTAGACTCTTGATATTTCTGCAATCCGGCAAACATAGTAGAGTCAAAAAGTAAAGGATCTGCTGTTTCATAAGGCTTCAAAACATCCCAAAAGATCAAACGCTTACGCAAAGCTGGAATCGCTTCGTGCTTCTCCCCTACTTTGATGGCGTCATCTACCTTAGCAAAATCCCAAGTAAGCGTGTCATTCTTCTGAATCTGGTATAGCTCCTCCATCGCTTCTCTGCCATGTGCATATAAGTCTGAAGTAGGATATAGACTTGCCAAGGTCTTCTCCACAGAGCTTCCATTGGCTACTTTTTCCAATAACCCAGTGTAATTCACGTCAGTTTCCTTCTCTTCAAACTTCCAAGTTGGATCCAAGCTTGAAGGATTCACTTTCCCTTTTTCCAAGTCATGGGCTAATCTGAAAAAGCTATCAGTAAGCAAAAGTTCTAAGTTGACTTTCTCCTCTGAGGAAAGATTTCTGAATTTCTTATTCTCTTTCTCCTGATTAAAAGAAAGTTCATAGATGTTGGCCAGGTTATAATCTTCCGGCTGCAAACCATCATATTTTGAGTTTTCAATCTGAGCGAGCATTTCCTTTCCAGTTTTGGAAAGTGTCCCGTTGAAAAGCCAAACTTCCATATATTCTCTACCAGCATAAAAGCTCTGAATTTCTTCTGAATAATTTGAGTTGGCTAAAACACCGGTTTTCTCTCCACTTAGATTTGCCTGCAGTTCATCTGTCAAATCAGATCTGCGTTGGTTAAAAAACCAGATGAGTCCTACTGCAAGGAGTAGAACTGCGGATATTGGGACGATTATCTTCTTATTCATAAAAGGCGATTTGTATCACCTTCTACTAGTCAAAGTTCATACGCTTAATTTTTTGTAAAAATAAAATCCCGAGAACCCTATTTATCTCACTACAAATCAATGATTTAAGACAGACTAAAATTGTAGAGCGAAAAAATCTTACTCTTTTTTACTGAGTCTGGAATTGCCCAAGTTGGGGTAAAAGACTTAACACCTGCCCCCTCTCTGCTTTTCCATAGACCGGAAAACTCACTGACCGAAAAACTGGATCACTTACGCAATGCGATCAAAACTTCCTCATCTCTGTCATAGATATCTTGCCTGAAATGCCCTAGCCCCTTTGAATCTGCCCAGAAGGTCATATAAAGCAGCACCACGGGTATCTTTCGGTCTAGGGTTACAATCTGCTCATGGCTTTGATGCATGGCAGCATTGATCTTCTCTGGCGTCCATGAACTATCACTTTTAAGCAATAGCTGCGCGAATGTCGTAGGATCCTGAATTCGAATACAGCCATGACTCAGTGCTCGGTCTTCTCTTTCAAAAAGACTCCTCGAAGGCGTATCGTGAATGTAGACACTATGCTCGTTTGGGAACATAAATTTCACCAGTCCCAGAGAATTAGTAGCTCCAGGTTTCTGACGCACCATATAAGGAATTGATCTTCCACTCCAATTCACCGAACCAGGATCCACAGGTTTACCTGAGAAAGTCACTACTTCCATGTTTTTCTGGGTCAGGTAATTCGGGTTTTTACGAACTGCAGGCATGACTTCATTTCGCACAATCGAAGTAGGTAAATTCCAGTAAGGGCTAAAGACGATGTAACTCATGGCAGAAGAAAAAATAGGCGACTCATGGTACTTCTTTCCCACGATCACTCGTGTAGAAAATAGCGTATCTCGATTGCTTATATAATCCAACTGATAGTTGGCAATATTCACCAAGATCATCTCAGATCCCCGCAAAGTATCAGGCAACCAACGTAGACGCTCCATATTTACCGAAGCTTTGTCAATCAAATCCGTTGGTGATTGATTCAGTGCATTAACTGTGTTTTTGCCCAAAGCTCCATCGGGCTCTAGACCATTTCTCTGTTGGAATTTCTGAACTGCAACAAACATTGTCGAGTCGTATTCCTTTTCATCTTCAAATGTGTATGGCTCTAGATACTTCCAAAAAGCTAAACGCTCACGTAAGTTCTGCATCCCGCCATTAGTTTCACCTAATTTAATGGTTTTCGACACTTTGACTGCCTTCCAGTTGAGGGTATCCTGCTTACGGATTTCATCCATAGCCCGAATCACTTCACGCCCTTTTTTGTAAATCGTAATCGTAGGATAAAGTGTCTCCAGCGATTGCCTAATCTGCTGCCGCTTTAATGCTGATTCTAGCAGTTCGTTATAAGAAACTTTCGCCTTTTTAGGTGTGATCTGCCAGTCTCCTGCCAGGGACTGAGGATCTACCTTGCCTATTTCTAGATGTGATGCCAAATGAAAAAATGCATCAGAAAGCAGTAAATCCAAGTCTGCCAGATCATCCAAGGCATTGGGGATAGCTTGCTTTTTATTAGACTCGAAAAGTGTGAAGAATACATTAATCAAATCCAAGTGGTAATCCCTAGGACTAAGTCCATCAAATTTGCTTTGAATTATTTCAAACCGAAGTTCGTACGCAAATTCAGTGAGCACCCCATTTTCTGTCCAAACAGGATTGAATATGCGATTATTATAGAATTGATAAATTTCGCCTTTGGCAAAAAGCTCATTCTGACGCACATTTAAAGGAACATCAGGCTGATCCAGCTCTAGCCTAATTCTGATATTATCTTGCAGATCAGTACGCTGAGCCAAACAAAAAAGCCCCGGAGCAAAACTCAGGAGCAATACTAACAGCAAGTGTTTGTGCATATTTTTAGATTAATTATTCACATCAAAATCCTGATACTTTCTTCCAAGTGTCCAGGCTTCTTTCAGCATCTCTAAGAATTGCCCCATCTTATGAAGTGGGATCAAATTTGGCCCATCACTAAGTGCTACAGATGGATCTGGATGAGTCTCGATAAAGAAGCCATCAATTCCAGTGGCCGCTGCTGCTCTAGCTAGGATAGGAGCAAATTCACGCTGTCCTCCACTAGTTCCACCTTGGCCACCTGGCTGCTGCACAGAATGTGTGATATCAAAAACCACCGGAGCAAACTGGCGCATAATCGGAAGCCCTCTCATATCCACTACCAAATTATGGTAACCCAGAGAAAATCCTCTTTCCGTCAAACAGACATTTTCATTTCCAGTTGACCTCACTTTGGTCACCGCATACTGCATATCCTCAGGAGCCATAAATTGGCCACGCTTGATTTTGACAGCTTTTCCACTTTCGCCTGCGGCTAAAAGCAAATCCGTCTGCCGACATAGAAATGCAGGAATCTGCAACACATCTACTACTTCAGCTACATCCTTCACCTGATAGCTTTCATGGATATCTGTCACTAAAGGAACGTTCAATGCATTGCCTACGCGCTGCAAAACTTCCAAAGACTTATCCATTCCTATGCTTCGAAAAGATCCAGAGGAAGTACGATTAGCTTTGTCAAATGAAGCTTTAAACACATAAGAAAACCCGTGCTGCTCGGCCCAATCTTTAACTTTTGTGCCTATTTCAAGACAAATATCATAGCTCTCCACTGCGCAAGGACCAGAGAATAAAACAGGTTTATCTTCTCCCAAAATCACCGAATCAGTGATGCGCATGGGTTGGTTATTTCTTATCATTTTCCTTTTGGGATAAAGTATCAATCAATGGGACGAGTTGGCCTTTGGAATGAAGAAGCAAATCTCCCACTTCTCTAAAAACTCCCTCTCCTCCTTTAAATCTAGACACATAATGAGCAATCGGCTTTATGTACTCTACGGCATCAGCAGCAACTATAGCTAGACCGACACGGGCTAAAATAGGCAAATCGATCAAGTCATCGCCTATGTAAGCAACTTCCTCAGCTTCAAGTTCTAGTGTCTCTAAGACTTCCTGAAACTTTTTACCCTTGTTCTTGACACCATGGTAATGAAAATCAAACTTGAGTTCTTCACAGCGGTTTTGCACCACGTAGGATTCTCTCCCGGTGATTGCCCCTACCATTAAGCCACTTTTGCGAAGGTGATAGACGATTAAGCCATCCTTGACACTGAATTTCTTGAATTCCAGCTTATTATCATCGTAGATAATGCCGCCGTCAGTCATCACTCCATCTATGTCAGTAATGACAAGTTTTATTTTGGCTGCTCTTTCCCACACCTCTTCTGTAACGTGTGAGAAGTAGTCAGCTACTATTTTTTCTGTTTCCATTGGATAGAATAAAGGTCGAGCCTTCTCTGCTCGAGGTTTCGTACACTTCCTGCTTTTCTCTGCTTGGTCAAAAGATCCAAATCCACATCAGCCACGATGATTGTTTCTTCATTTTCTGAAGCCATCGCCACTACTGCATCATGAGGAAAAGAGAAATCTGACGGAGAATAAATCGCAGCTTGAGAATACTGAATATCCATGTTCTCCACTTTCGGCAGGTTACCAACCGAACCCGTAATCGCTACATAACATTCATTTTCGATCGCTCGAGACTTTGCACAGGTGTTCACACGAAGGAAAGCATTCTTGGTATCTGTCCAAAATGGCACAAATAAGATGTCCATTTCCTGCTCAGCGAGGATTCTTCCCAATTCCGGGAATTCAACATCGTAGCAGATCAAAATCCCAATTCTTCCCGCATCCGTTTCGAAGACATTTATACCATTTCCGCCTTGAAGCCCCCAATAGGAAGCCTCATCAGGTGTAATGTGGAGCTTGTATTGTTTGTCCTGAGTACCATCTCTTCGGCAGAGGTAACTCACATTTCTTAGCTTTTTACCATCATATTCAGGCATGGAACCTGCGACGATGTTCACGTTATAGGAAACCGCAAGATCGCTCATTCTGCTTATGATCTCGTCGGTGTATTCTGCCAGATTACGGATCGCTTCGGAAGCATCCATGTCATTGAATTCCGCCAAAAGCGGTGCATTGAAGAATTCGGGAAGTAGGCAGAAATCTGATTTGTAACCAGAAACTGTATCCACGAAGAATTCTACCTGTTGCATCAGATCATCCACATTGGCGAAGCGACGCATTTTCCACTGCACCAGGCCTAGACGAACTATTGATTTTTTGTTACCAATTAGCTTCTCGTCCTTTTCGTAATAAATATTGATCCACTCGAGAAGTGTAGCATAGGCTCTGGAATCTGTATCCGAAGGCAAATACTTTGTAATCACCTTTCGTACGTGGAATTCATTCGCAATCTGAAAAGACAATACGGAGTCATATATCTCCTTATTTTTAACAAGGTCGATATACTTCCGAGGTGTCATTTCATCCGCGTAATTTTTATATCCTGGGATTCTTCCTCCTGCAATAATAGATCGAAGGTTCAGATTCTCACAAATCTCCTTACGCACGTCATACAATCTACGTCCGAGACGCATTCCGCGATAGTCGGTATGGACAAAGACATCCGTACCGTACAGCGTATCGCCTTCCATATCATGTGTGTCGAATTTGCCAAAGCCAGTGATCTGATCATAGGTATGGTTGTCACCAAACTTATTGTAATCGACCACCAAACTCATAGCAGCGGCTACCAGTTTCCCGTTATCCTCTATACCAATCTGGCCTTCTGGAAAAGCCTTCAGTTGATTCTTAAACTCTTGTTTAGTCCATGCACCGCCTTGATTTTTATAGATCGAACTCATGATTTCCTGAATGTCCTCATAGTCCGAAAGTTTTACGTTTCGCAGCTTAAGCCGGTGCTCTAACTCTTCTTTTTGCTTGCTCATGCCTCAAAATTAGCCAAAATCAATTAAATAATTCTAAAGAGTCATTCCTTAAGAAAAGAAACGGAACAATCCATTCAATTGCGTGTTTTGAAAGAATTATATTACATTAAAAGGCGATTCTGAAGGGTTTGAGAATTGAAAAGAAGAAAAGAAAGCACATATTAAATGCAGCAGGAAATAAAAGAAGTAGCTGAAGAGAAGGCCCAAGGCTTTATAGAATGGCTACAGGAAATATTCAATTACAGCCTAGTCAACTTGGGCGAGTCTAAGCTTACTGTAGGTTTGATCCTCACCTTGATCATATCCTTCATAGTCCTTTTCATCATTACCGAATGGATTCGCAGACTACTCGTACACAAAGTCTTAACTCGCTATCAGATCGATTCCGGCACCAGGTCCTCTATAGGCATGATCGTCAAGTACGTGCTGATTTTGGCGGGTGTATTTTCTATATTACAAACCAACGGAGTTGATCTAAGCGCATTCGGAATCCTAGCTGGAGCATTAGGTGTAGGTATTGGTTTTGGCCTGCAAAACATCACGAATAACTTTATTTCCGGGCTAATTATCCTGTTTGAGCAGCCTATAAAAGTGGGTGATCGTATCGAGGTAGGCGATGTTTCTGGTGATGTAATCCGAATTTCTGCCCGCTCCACTACCATTGTCACCAATGACAATATCACGATAATTGTACCCAACAGTCAGTTTATAGACAGTCCAGTAATCAACTGGTCACATAATGACAGAAATATACGCTTCAACTTCCCAGTTGGAGTAGCTTATAAAGAAGACCCGGAAAAAGTGCGAGGCATCCTCGTAGAAGCAGCGAAAGAAAATAATGGAGTGCTGAATACTCCTGCTCCAGATGTGCTTTTCGATAGCTATGGAGACAATAGCATCAATTTCATTCTGCGTGTATGGTCTTCAGAATACATTAATCGCCCCAAAGTGCTGAAAAGCCAATTATACTTTGCAATTTTCAAAAAATTTGGTGAGCAAGGAATAGAAATCCCTTTCCCTCAGCGCGATCTTCACCTCAAGTCTGGATTTGAAAAGTTAGAAAATTAGCCTAATTTTCGTGTTGAATAGTAACGCTATTCAATTGAACAGAAGTCCATCGATGAAAAAACTATTATTCATATTACTTTTTCTTTTCTCCTGGACAGCCCAATCCCAGAGTTTTTACCGTTACAAGTTTGAAGAACCATTCTCTATATCTGCCAGTGCAGGAGTAACCCAATATTTTGGGGAGCTTTATTCATTTTGGAAATACAACGAAGGTGTACAACCTGACTGGAATGCCAATATTGCTGCCCATTACACCTTCGGCACAAACCTAAGAGCACGTGCTGAATTCTCCTATTATAAAATGTCTGGCCAGGATCCCCCATCGGATCCAAGAGCCTACAGAACGCCCAGAAACCTCAATTTTAGAGCGAAAAACTGGGAAGCAACAGCCATAGTAGAGTATTATTTATTCCCTGTAAAGGTTCCCAATATTCACCGCTCCCTTCTAAATCCTTACATTTTTGCAGGACTGGGCATGTCCACTAATAATCCGGAAACTCAGCTTGACGGAAACTGGGTAGACCTACGACCACTTCAATTGGAAAACAATCCCTACAATAGAAACATTATTGTTTTCCCGATGGGATTAGGCTTCAAGTACAAGCTCAATGTGTACACAGATTTAACTTTTGAAGGCAACTATCGCTTCACGCTGACTGATTACATGGATGATATTTCTTCCTATAATATCAGTGAATTCTACCTTGATCTGGTAGACGATTATGTCACCGGCAAAAATCCTGATCGTCTGAGATTAGCTGTGCGCAACCCAAGTTTCATAGATGATAATGGGCTACCAGATGTAGATAAAATCCTTAAGAATAGAGGCAGAATACGTCGAGGATCAGGCCTTACGCACCGTTATGATGGATATATGACGGTCAATATAGGCTTAGAAATCTACCTTTCCCCAGACATTTGGGACAACTTGATCTTCCGAAACAGAGTGTACGAGAAGGCTTTCAGATTCTGGTAAGCTAGCTTTTTACACTTAGCACACCCAAGTCACTCTTGAAAATCAAAGTCTCTGTAGTTTCTACTAGATAGGCGGGAGCATGACTATGATCACCTGTCACCAAAATAATCCATTTAATATTCTGGCTTTCGGCGAAAGCAATCATCCCCTTTTCTACTTCTGAATCATTGAAAATATGCTGATGAAAAGTCAATTCCTCATGTCCTTTCTTAAACAAATTCATTCTTGAAGTGATTTCTTGAGTAGAAGTGAAATGAGCAGGAATATTGACGAATAGTAAGTGAACGGTGCTTTTGAATAGCTTTATAAGTGGCTTGATTTTTTCAAAAGCCACTTTGGATTTTGGTTCAAAATTGGATGCAAAGGCAACTTTTCGGAAATCATTTCCATTTAGAGGCTCTTTTACTGCCAAAATAGGGCAATGAGATTTTCTGAGTACCTTCTGCAAGGTTGATCCAATGAAGTTTCCTTCTATATATCCTTTACCATAAGCACCTAGCACCAACAAATCAGGATTTTCCTCTTGAACTACTCGAAGAATTAATTCATTAGGAACACCTATTCGAACTATTTGTCGGATTGGGGCTTTTGCTGGAGCAATCTTAAGAATGTAATCTGGAAGCACTTGCTGAGCTTCTTCAAATTCTTCGATCAAATCGGGATAGTTTTTTTTCGCCTCATCGGAGAGTAACTCCCAATCTACTTCGGAAGGAATAACTGTAACACAGAGAATCTCTGCATCCGATTTAGCACTGATTTTTTGAGCAGTTTTTAGTGCCGCCAATGAATAGGAGGAAAAATCAAAGGGAACGAGGATCTTTTTCATGATGATAGGGGAATTGATTGATCCTAAATTTCTACATATTCAACTCATTTTCAGCTGTCAAAAATCAGTTAAACTCATGATAAAAATTAGTAAAAATAATTCTACAGATCCAGTTCCATTTTCATATCGCAGCGGCAGTATTTTCCTTCTTCAAGTTCAGCAGCCTTGAAACCTAATTTTTCATAGATCCTTAAGGCTGGAGCAAGTTTGGAGTGCGTATAAAGCACCACCTTCTTTCCTCCCATTTCCTTGGCTTTTGCCAGAATAGCCTTGGCCAAAATCATCCCAACTCCTTTTCCTTGTGCACTTGCTGCCACCCCCATTTTGATAAGTTCATAGATCTCATCAGAGACTTTATGCAGCCCTACAGTACCCACGATTTCCTCACCTAGCTTTGCATAAATTATAGTGCCGCCAGGTTTGATGATGGTTTCTTCAGGACTATCAAACTGCGCCCGATCAAATGGCTCAATTGAAAAAAACTGTTCCACCCAAGCTTGGTTGATAGACTTGAAAAAAGGGTTTAACTCGGGTGAATAGGGTAATATCTCGATTTGATGCATCGGAAGATCTTTTAATAGTTGATTCCAAAAGTAAAAAGAATCGGCTAGCTTAGGAAAACCAAAACCACTACCCTATGAAATTAAAACACCTCTTGATAACGCTAAGTCTTGTCACTTTACTTCCACTTTTATCTTTTGCGCAAAGCCCTGAAGAAAAGTTGAAAGAACTCGGACTAACACTACCTGAAATCACCTCCCCCATCGCCAATTATGTAAAATGGAAACAGGTAGACAATATGCTGTATCTGTCCGGTACAGGCCCAGATGTATTCGGGAAAGTCGGTGCTGACTTGAGCGTAGATGAAGGATATCAGGCCGCCAGAGAAACCGGACTGGAAATCATAGCTGTGCTGAAACTGGCAACTGGAGGAAATCTAAGCAGGATCAAGCAGTTTGTGAAAGTGATGGGAATGGTCAATTCCGCTCCTGACTTCACCAAGCAACCGGCTGTGATCAATGGCTTCTCTGATTTGATGGTAGAGGTTTTCGGCGAGAAAGGAAAGCATGCTCGTTCAGCAGTTGGCGTTGCGGCTTTGCCAAATAATATGGCTGTAGAAATCGAGGTGATCGTGGAGATAGAGTAATTAAAAATGGCTAGAAGAATGTTGAGGGTAAACAATTGCTTATCATGTAATTATTTATAAAATAATGTGCATATCCGCAATGATGCCAGTGGTCTTAAATTCTTTGGTTTCTTGGCTGGAAGACCGGTGACCGGTGACCGAAGTGGCCTAAATGCTAATGTTTGCCAAATTCTGTAATGCTTTAATCGCTTTACTGGCAGAAAAGCGGATATACATATAAAATAATTATCCGCACACCATTTCCATCGGATGCGGATAATTACTAAAATTTCTTTGCCTGCCAGCCTTGCTCTTAAGGTTAATTTGGTATCACAGGTACCAAGCCATGAGTAGTCATTACCTTTTTTAGTTTTTCTAAATCAGGTGGTCCACCAGCGTTTACGATTTCAGCGCACTCTTTAAAAAAGTTTGGTCCAAGAAGTGCCGGAGTAATTACAGCTAAAGCCTTAGCATCTACTGTCCCGTGATTAATAAATCCATGAATGACACCGCGGGGAATGAAATAGGATTCACCTGCGGCAATATCAATAGGTTTTCCAGCTACAGTGAATGTAATCACTCCTTCCAATCCGTATATCGTTTCATCATAATGCTCATGATAATGTGGAAGTGGGACTTTAGCTCCTACGGGAACGCCAAATTCAAACATTGCTAATGAGCCGTTGGTATCGGCTGTTTCCAATAGAAAAGCTATGGTAACCTGTCCAATTCGAATTATTTCCTTGTTCATAATAATCTTTCTTTAATTGTTATTGGATAAAGCTAAATCCATAAACTATCAAAGACCTTGATTTGAATCAAGAAATCATTTGGAGCCTATTTTCTTCCTGACTCGGCTTATTGTTTCCGGTGTAATCCCTAAATATGCAGCAATCTGAAACAAAGGCAAGCGAAGAAGGAGTTGAGGCTCTTCTTGTAGAAACCTCATATATTTTTCTTCCGGAGTTTCGATGGTCGCCTCGCCTAACCGTTTTTTCAACATGTAATTAGTTTGCTGCTGCGCCCTAATAAAATACATGGTAAAGGGCGGAATATGTGTCACTGCATAGATCCAGTTTTTTTCATTAATTGCTAACAATTGACTGTCTTCAAGTGCTTGTATACATAACTCTGTTGGAGTATTATTTAAAAAACTTTCCAGCTCACTACACCAGCCACATTCCACTTTAAAATAGATGTTTCTCACCTCACCGTTAGTATTGATGAGGTACTGGCGCAAACACCCTTCTTCTACGAAATATACTTTCCTGGAAATATCTCCTGCTTTTAAAAGATGCTCATTCTTCTTCACTCTAATCCTTTCAATCAAAGGAGTAAGCTTCAAGAATTCCTTGTCGGGGAACTCAACTACACGCCTAAATTCGGATAAGAGTAATGAGTAGTCCATGATTTCAATCAAAAGTCATTGTAAAAGTCTCGTGTAGGATCAGTAGAAGATTAAAAATGTTTTACTGTCAGTTTAGCAAAAAGCTTATTAGGTGGACATTCTTTCTCGCTAACAGCAAATACTCGTAGCTTCTGTTCGCTGTTATTTTCTGACCACTAGGTAATTCAGTTCAGTGACCCCGGAAGTAAATTGCCGGGTATTCAATAGCTCTAGATTTATTTTGTCTTTGATATCCAAAAACAATGGAATACCTCGCCCAAGAATAACAGGGTTAACAAATAGCCAGTAACCGTCTATTAAGTCCTCTTGAATAAGTGCATGCGTAGCAGTAGGACTACCAAAAAGTAAAATATCCTCACCTACCTCTTGCTTAATTTCATTGATGCTTTCCGACAAGTTGTCGCTGATTATTTTGGTGTTTGTTGATCCGATAGCTATCGGATCAGCGTCTTTCATTGTTTTTGATAACACCACCTTACGAACTTTGCTATACCACTTTGAATGCTCGATGTCGTGCTTGGTCGCTTCCGGCTTGTCTGCCGCGGTAGGCCAGTAACTTTCCATCATCTGGAAGGTCACCCGACCATATAATGCTGTGTCGCCCTCGCTTATCCGCTTACCAACATGATCAAAAATCTCTTCATCTACTTTAATCCAGTCCATTTCCCCATTCGGTCCTGCTACAAAACCGTCAAGTGATACATGCATAAATGAAATTACCTTTCTCATATGGCTCAAGTTTGCTTATTGCTTTGTCTGGGTTGTTGTGCTATTTTAAAATAAGGTAGTACAGTTTGGCTATAAATCATTAGATGCATTTAGGCTGGACAGATCTATGATTAGTAGTAATTTCTATATGTTCTGTTTTTAAAGTCCAATATCACGATACATTTTCCATTGGCCATCTTCCAGCTTTCGAACTACCAGGTATTTCCCTGTACTTTTAACAGTGTTGTCTAAATCCAAAGTTTCAAAATCACCGATTTCAACCAAAAATTCACCGTGACTAGAAACAGAACTGATTTTGAATTTGAGATTTGGTATCCCATTTTCATTGGCATATCGGATTGATTTTCCCCAGGCAGAAATCAAATTTTCTCTTCCCTTAATTACCCCAAAGGTTCCATCCATTGTGTAATGATCGGCGATTGCTACTGAATCCCCGTTATTAAAACTATCCGAAAATTGGTCGTCCAGTTCCTGCAATACGCCTCTAACTTTCACTAAGTCTATTGCTGATGGTTCAGATTCAATAGTTAGCCTGTCTTCATTTTTACACGAATTAAGCATTAACATCATTAGAAGCAGCACTACTGTAGTTATTCTAGCCTCCATATTTTTTTTGTTAAGGTTAATAAGTTTTCATGGATTGAGACAAAACGGTTTCGGGCTTGGCGAAGGTGGCGATTTTCACCACAAATGTTGATGCGGAGAACCAAACTTTGATTAACCACAAATATGTCTGCGGAGCACTGAATCGCCACTTTTGCCAAACCCGTGTTATATGCCGCTTTTCTCATTTCTTTAACGGTGTTGGTTTTGGTCGTCCGTGTTCTCTATATTTTTTAACTGCTTCATTCCAATGCCAAACCATTCCGCTGTCCGCTGGTGCAACTCGTCTATTTCCTTTTACCTGTCCATCGAAATGTCCGTTGTCGTCAAATTCAAAAGGTTGTGAAGCACTCAAAATGTCTGACAGGTCAAATTCTCCACCTGCCAACTCATAATGTCCATCTAAGAAATACCACATAACCCAAAATGCTTCTTCTTCTGTCAAGTTGCTATATGCAAAGTTGTTGTCGGAAATTTCGGTTGGCATTTTTATTCCGAGTTCTATTTGTTCACAATGAATTCTTATTAGTTGTCCGTTTTCAAAAAAGTAAAGAATGTCGTCTCCGTCATTTGGTTTTGGTTGAGGAACAATGCTGTCATTAATATCTCTTGCTGTTGATGGAAAAAATGTAATTTCTCCTAAACAACAATCGTCTTCATAAACGCTTTTTTCATCTTGTTCAATTACATTCAAAAAGGTCACGCCTTTATGTGTCAAAACCAAACTTGAAAATTCGTTTTTGTCAACCCAGTCACCACTTGATTTTTTCCAATGAAGTTTAATTTCTCTGTCAGCAACATTGTAGTCAAAACCAACGAAGTCGAAATTGTTATGTAAGTCGATATGTCGTCCTGCAATTTCAATAGCGTGATTGTCTTTTATGTCGAAGTTTACTTTCATTGTCGTGTCGTCCTAAAGTGGCATATAACTTATTATATCCTCAACTCCCTCTCCCCTTCTCTAAACCTACTAAACTTTTCTAAAACCTCAACCCTTCTTCATAGTCAATAAACCCACTTTATCCGATCACAAACGGATACTATCGAATACAAACGACTAGCTACCGACTTAGTGCAGACCGATCCCCCAACTTTGGATCATAAGTTTTTCCTCTAGCGAAAACGACAAAAACATCTTCTAACCAAAACAACAAACATCATGAATGCGCTAAGAAACAAAGTACAGCTAATCGGTCGCTTGGGCGGCAAAGTAGAAATCAAAAACCTAGACGGTGGCAAGACTCTGGGTAAAGTATCCCTCGCTACCAATGAGGTGTACAAAAATCAAAAAGGTGAGAAAATCACCGAAACCACTTGGCATAATCTTGTCATCTGGGGCAAAAATGCAGAGCTCCTAGACAAGTACACCGACAAAGGTTCGGAGATCGCCATCGAAGGCAAGATCTCCAACCGTGACTTTACCGACAAAGAAGGTATCAAGCGCTACGTCACCGAGATCGTGGTAAACGAAATACTGCTAATGGGCAGCTCCGAAAAGAAAGAAAAAATGGAAGCTGATCTGCCTTTTTAGAAAAGTAAGATGAAGCGTTAAAAGTCAAAAAAGGCTGGAAGTTCGAACTTCCAGCCTTTTTCTTTGATAGTCTACTCAGCCCAGTTTGCTGTTATCCTGCTTCTCCAGAAGCAGGATTTAATTTCTATCAATTTAATAAGTACCGTGTTGTCATTAAAACCCAAAGACCTGAAATCCATTGCGTAAATACCCTTCACCTCAGGTTTGTTTTTCGAACTTTTGAAACTTACTTAAGCTCCCATTTCAACTGCCCCAAAAGATGAACCTCAGACTCTGCCTTTCATTACTGATTTTTCAAATTTCACTTTTCACTTTTGCTCAGTCAAAAGAATCCCCAGCAGATCTTGTAAATCCCTATGTGGATAGCAAAAATTCCCGTTGGTTCTTTTTCAATACTGCTACCAGACCTTTCGGCATGGTGAATCTCAGTCCTGACACAGACACGGGTGGCGCCTGGGGTTCCGGATACCGATATGAAAGTGACTCAATCAAAGGCCTGAGCCATGTCCATGCTTGGCAACTTTCGGCACTCTCTGTTCTACCCGTTTCTGATGTGAGTTTGGAAGGTGAGCGGAATTTCGCTTCTCCTTTTTCCCATGAAACAGAAATAGTAAAGCCTGGCTATCATCAACTAATTTTAGATCGCTACGGTATCAAAGTCGAACTCACCTCCACTCTACGCACAGGATTTCACAGATATACTTTCCCTAAGAATGCCAGCCAGCAAGTCATGATCCGATTGGGCGGAATGCTCGGCCCTTCAGAAATCATCGACGGGGAGTTAATTCAAGTAAACAGTACCACATTATCAGGTCATTTGATCAATGGGCCAACAGTAAGAAGACCGAATGACACCCCTATCTTTTTTGCAATCAAACTCAATAGAGAAATCGCTGAGATCAGTGGCTGGTCAGAAAATGGTATGACCTCTACCCTATCTGAGATCAAAGGAAAAGATTCGGGAGCGCTACTGACTTTTGATAAATCTAAGGAGGAACTACTCATGAAAGTGGGGATTTCCTATGTCAGTGCAGAACAGGCCATGCTCAATCTGAATACGGAGTTAGCCCATTGGGATTTTGAGAAAGTACGGGAGGAATCTTTCGAAGAATGGAATAGCTACTTAGGAAGAATCAAAGTAGAAGGCGCTACAGAAAAGGACAGAAGAAGGTTTTACACGGATTTATTCCATGCGCTACAAGGCAGAAGAACGATCTCAGATGTAAATGGAAAATATGCTGATCTAACTAGCGGAACTCACCTGACCAAGCAAATTCCGTTGGATGATGCTGGCAAACCAAAATTCAGACACTTCAATTCGGATTCATTCTGGGGAGCTCAGTGGACTATCAACACACTTTGGCACCTGGTCTATCCAGAGATCACCGAGGAATTTGTGAATTCCATGTTGCGGTACTATCAGGATGGTGGATTAATCCCGAGAGGCCCTTCTGGAGGAAATTACACTTATGTAATGACTGGCGCATCGAGCACACCGTTTATCGTCAGTGCTTACCAGAAAGGAATCCGAGGTTTTGATATTGAGATGGCCTATGAAGGTCTAAAGAAAAATCACCGTCCAGGAGGAATCATGGAAAAGGCAGGCTACGAGCACAAGACATCCTTGGGTGGTGGCTTATCTCATTATTTGCAAAACGGCTTTGTACCCTGGCCAATTCCTGAGGGGAATTTCGGTTTTCATCAGGACGGCCCAAGTTTGACCTTGGAATATGCTTATCAGGATTGGACGCTGGCACAGTTAGCAAAAGCGCTTGGAGACAAAGCGGGAGAGCAGGAATTTTTGAAAAGGTCAGAAAACTATAAAAACACCTTTGATGCTGAAACTAGTTGGATGCGCCCGCGAAATGTAGACGGAAGCTGGAAAACACCTTTTGATGCCTACGAGTACAACGCTGGTTTCAACGAGGCAAACGGAAGTCAGGGCACTTGGTTTGTCCCTCATGATTTGGATGGACTGGCTGACTTGATGGGCGGAAAAGAAAAAACCATTGAGCGATTGAATACTTCATTCGAGGAATCTGAAAAGCTTGGTTTCACTTCTGGTACTTCCCATTCTCAAGAAACACATCCAGAGTATCGTAGAATCCCGATCAATTATGGAAACCAGCCTTCCATTCAGACAGCTTTCATTTTCCACAAATTGGGAAGACCTGATCTGACTCAGTACTGGTCTAGAGCGATTGTGAAAAGAATCTATTCTGACTTAAGCCCTGAAAATGGCTACAATGGAGACGAAGACCAAGGACTGATGGGAAGCCTTGCAGTATTGATGAAGATTGGATTGTTCCAAATGAACGGCGGAACTGAAGCTGATCCAGCGTACCAGATAGGAAGTCCGATTTTCGATAAAATCACCATAGCCCTGAATCCGAACTATTACTCCGGCAAACAATTCATCATCAAAACTGAATCGAATAGCCCTTCCAATGTCTATGTAAAATCTGCTAACTGGAAGAATCAAAAACTAGGAAACTTTGAGCTTTCACACAGCCAGATTACTGGAGGAGGGGAATTGAAATTGGAGATGAGTGAAAAGCCATAACCTAGTCAGGGTACAAGTCTATTAACGATCTCTTTCGATCATCTACCTGCTATTTCGCTCTTTCAGAGCTTTGTTTTCTATTTCAACTTCCCTTGCCCAGCCCTATCGAGCTGGGCTTAGTTATATAGGACTTTCAGCCCTTTTTCTGATTTATAACATCAAGTCCAGCTTCTGTAGAAGCAGGACAACTGAGAAATAAAACAAGACTTCGACTTTGCTACACTAATGACGGATTATGATTTTCACACCTAATAGTGTCAGTCCGAGCACCCGAGAGACGGGAGTCTAGAGGTTCGAGGACAATAACTACGCTTATTTTAAAAGAGCCTTCGACTTCCTGCCCGAAGTCAGGCAGGCGCTCAGGCTGACACGCGTTGCGCCGCCGTTCGTGTCTCGCGAACGGTAACTAAAAGCCTTGAACTTCACAGCCAGATCTAAAAAGCCCAGCTTCTGGAGAAGAAGGACAACTCTAAATTGCGGTCTCTGCGCCATCCTCTGTGACCTCAGTGGTAAAAAATAACAAAAAAATGAGGCTCATTCGAGCCTCATTTTCATTCAATTTATCTTGGCCAAACATTGTCAGCCTTGTCTTTATCAGGAAAACGTCCATGAGGATCAAGGGTGATTGCTTTGATTTTGCGATCACCAAAGTCCATCACTGCATCGAAAGTTCTGCTTCCATCAAACCAAACCGTCACTGGCCAGGTCACTTCAGCAGTAGTAGCATCTATCATTTTAGCATTCGCCATTTTCTTAATAGCGGCTCCTTCTGATTCAAACTCTACTTTCAATACAACTGGAGAAGGCATTTCTCCCGCCTGATGAACAGTCACTGTAGTTTCACCATTTGAAGTAGTGATATTTTGAATGGAACCCTCCACAGATTCTGTGGTAAACAACCAATAATACCAGAACCACTCCAGATTTTGACCCAATTCTTGATTCATGAAGAACATGTAATCCCAAGGCGATGGATGCTTAAAAGCCCAAGTGGCTGTGTATTTTTTCATTGCATTGATCACAGCCTCGTCTCCTACGATTCCACCAAGCATGGATAGCATTAGCGGAGTTTTAGAATAGGTCTGAAATCCATACATGCTACCAGCATCGTTGGCACTCCACATCATTGGCGCTTCATCTTCCATGCCACTGATACGTCCGTAGCTTTGTCCCAAACCATCCAAATTATAATCCACTCCTCTGCTATCTGCTCCAGAGAGAATGTTCATGTATTGGTTAAAACCTTCATCCATCCAGCCGTAGCGGGTTTCGTTTGTTCCCACCATCATCGGCCACCACTGATGTCCTGCCTCATGATCTGCTGCTCCCTGATTGGAATTGATTACCATAGGATATTCCATGCCGGCACTTGGCCCATCTTGAAGGGTAAGTTGTGGAAAAGGATAAGGTGCCCAAAGCTTGGAATAAAACTCCAGCGCATGTTTGGTGTTCTCACCAGCTTTCTCAAAATACTGAGCTCTCTCAGGGATGAAAACCATGTAAATTGGCACTGGTCCTTTGCCAGGAATATCCGCCTTGGTTGCTTTCCAGATAAATCTATCAGATGTAGCCCATGCGAAATCATTGACTTTATCAGCCACAAAATGCCAAGTAAGTTGATCACCAGCTTTCGTTGCTTTTCCAGGACCTTTTTCATCTGCACCCACAAGTGTCACCTCTCCATCAGCGTCAAGAACTTTAGCGAATCTCTCAGCAACTGTAGGAGTCAAAACTTCAGTTGGGTTTTGCAATACTCCTGTACCACTTACAATCCAGCCAGCTGGAACTGTTAGCGCCACATCAAATTTTCCGAAATTATTATGAAACTCAGCTGGACCTAGATAAAGGCTGGTTTCCCATCCTCTTAGATCGTCATACTTCGCCAATCTTGGGAACCATTGTGTTGGCTGAAACAACGTACTATCGAAACGCTGAGTCATTCGGTGACCTCTACCATTATCTCCGCCCGGCAATTTGGTATGCCAGTCGATTTCTACTTCAGCTGTTGTTCCTGCTTTAATTGGATTTACCAGTGTGATTGTCGCTACGGTGCTTTGCAAACCTCTTACACTTAATGTAGCAGGATCATTTCTACTTCGTCTAGGAGCAGCATTCAAGTCAACAGATTCTCCTGCCACTTTTATAGATGTTACGATCATTCCTTCTGTATTTTCCGCTGGAACTGAACTTCCACGAGGAACATCTCCTCGGAAAACATTATGATCCAAGCGAAGTACGATGGAAGTCATGTCCTCTTTGCTATTGTTATGCACCAGGATTTTTTCCGATCCAGTGATCGTCTGTGTACTTGGATCCAAACTAGCCTTGATCGTAAAGTCCGTTTCTAGCTGCCAATAGTTTGCACCCGGCTTGCCGGAAAAATCTCTCGATCCTTCATCGAAAGCTTTACGAACAGAATTCGTCATCGGCACATCTTGCCTGATTGCACGAGTTTCTGTTTCTACAGAAGTTCGCAGTGGTTTAGTTTCTTGCTGCGCAAAAGCAACTGAACTGCTAAGGAGCAGGAAAAAGAGTATTTTTCTCATAAGCTTTGGTGGGTTTTATTCGAGTTTGAAAACTAAGTTAAAAATCTAATAACCCGCTCACTAAATGAGTATGAACGGGAAATGGAATTGATTTATTGACACTTTTCACTTCTTGCAAAATTTACTCGGCTGGTTCAAGTCTCCTGACCTGCCTTCAGCCGGCAGGCTTGGACCTAAATCAAAGCAGTCTGTAGACTGCATTAAGGCAATTAGGATTATTTTTTTTAACCGCAAATCGTGTCAGTCCGAGCGTCCCGTATAGCCATCGGGATCGAGGACAATAACTACGCTTATTTTAAAAGAGCCTTCGACTTCGCTCAGGCTGACACAATCATTTCTCTTTTGAGTAGTGTTCATACTGACAACTTCACAAATCACTCAATACAATTAAATGATGACTGAATTACTGCGACTGATTACTCACATTCCCCTACGGTAAAGAAAAAGAAACTACTCAAGACCTTCGAGGTTTTAGAAACCTCAAAGGTCAAAAACGGATCACTGCTACTGACTACTGATCATTTCCTCTTCCCCGGCACATATCTCTCCTCCATCCTAGCCTCCACATCTTCGCGATAGAAGGCAACATCCTTGAATTCACCATCTACGTAAGCTTGAGTCTGATCATAGAAATGTGGAGAATTGGGATCCGAATTCTGACCACCTGCAAGGATGGTCTTGGCCTTCACTTTCTCACCAAATTCCACTACAGCCACAAAGCTGTTTCCTCTATAACCATACAATCTCTTCGTTCCAGGATAGGTTTTGGCACCAAAGGCAGCCAAAGCTCCCCAAGTTCCAGATGCCATTCCCACAGGAGTGTACTCTTTCTCATCATCAAAAGGCATATCGATTTCGCCTGTCAATCGCTGGAATCTATTGATCTCAGACCAAGGCGTATTCCAAGTACCAAAATCGGCATTCATCTGATACAAAGTCTGGCTAAAAGTGGCTAGCAGTTCAGTAGGTGAGGGATTAGGGATCTTGGGATTTTCGTTCGTATTGAATTCGATCAAATTATTGATACTGCCATGGTTTCTCATAAAATTCATTCCAAAGAAATGCGCCAGTGACATGGCCACGGATTCTTTGGAAGTGCGGTAATCCCACGACTCCAGCACTTTAATAGCCTCAGTGAATTGGGGATCTGCGATTCCTTTCTCCTCATAGGCTTTCAAAAGCATAGGGATTAAATGCTCCATTGCAGGCAAATAGGGATCATAAGCAAGTTCAATCATGCTATCAATCGTCAAGCCTGAAGCTTCCTTCAGCACTTTTACGGCATGAATTCCACGGAAATTCTCCTGATCAGGAGCCATGTAGAATGGATAATTTTCACGTTTTGGGCTAAACTCTGCCGCCGCAGTGAATGGCGTAGAATTACAATTCTGAATCCAGCCTGTCTCTGGATTTACTATCATTATACTTTCATCCACGGTATGTAAGCCTTGCCAATCTGAAGCTGGGTCTGAGCCATCTACAGGTTCGGAAAAGTCAAAACCTTCATTTCTCTTTGGGATAAAATTGCCGTGGAAATAGGCAATGTTTCCGTCTGCATCTGCGAAAACCGTATTATTTGAAGAGTTCGTCCGGATATCCATCATCTTCTTAAACTCCGCATGATTGCTCAGTTTTGTCCGCGTGAAGCTTTGGATCAACGCATTCACAGGATCCCAATTAATCTTTGTAGCTACCCAATTGTCACCAATCTTATGTGTGATCGGACCATGGTGAGTTCTGTAAAAAGTAAATGGTTTTTCCTTAATTTCTGCGCCAGACTTATATTTCAAAGAAACCTGAAACTCCTCCACCGCCCTGCTCTCGTCTCCATATTGATATTCATATTTCCCATCTTTCTCGGTCACCTCTTCCACAAACTCATCGATGAAGTCCACTTGGGTGGAAGTATGCATCCAGCCGGTCTTCTCATTGAAACCTTGATAGACAAAAAACTGCCCCCAAGTCACCGCGCCATACGCATTCAACCCTTCTTCACTCACCACATGAACTTCCGGTCTGAAATAGAATGAAGTATGTGGATTGATCAGCAAAATGGCATTACCTGAAGCGGTCATTTTACCATTTACCGCAATTCCGTTCGATCCTTTTGGTTCGTCCAGCAAAGCCTCACTCTTAAATTCATCCTCATATAAGGCCATTACGTCCGGCTCTTTCTCTGCATAAAATGCCTGAATTCCTCTAGTAGGAATCTGCTCTATGTCTCCACCAATGGAACCTTCGCTGAAAAACATCGGCATCCAAGGTTCATATTTAGTAATCACCTGCGGCTTCACCTCTGGGTGTGTGGCTAGGTAATAATTTACGCCGTCGGCAAAAGCCACGCAAAGCCCTTTCAACCAATCTGGAGCAGATTCATAGGCAACCTTTGCTTCTGCTTCGGTCATGTAGAGATTTGCACGCAAGTCACTGAAAATCGCTTCCTGCCCTTCCAACTCAGCCAATCTCCCTGTGGCCCAAATGTAATTTCGCTCTACTCTTCTAAAATCATCCTCGCACTGTGCATATAGCAATCCGAAAACTGCATCCGCATCACTTTTTCCATAAATATGAGGAACTCCAAAATCATCTCTAATAATCTCAACGCGGCTGGCGGTATCCTCCCAGCGTTCTGATTCGCTGAGTTCTTTGGGTTCGCATGACCAGATTAAAACCGGTAATGCAAAAAGCAACAGTCTAAATTTCATATGATTATAATTGTTTTTTAAAGGTCACATGGAATCTCGCTTGGAAGATTATAATCCTTCTCTGTGTCTAATTCGACATGCTCGATTTCATACTTGGGTGTTTTATAGGGCTAGATAAAATAGATTCTTCCAAAATAGACTATTTACAGAGTCTAGGCAATTGGAATTTTATCTATGCTGCAAGTATTGGTTTAGCGGTATTTTGGCAGAGATTTCCTCGATCAGCTTATCGGAAATCATTTTTTGTTGCTGATAAGCTAGAATTATCTTTTCCACTTGTTCTACAGAACTTGCCCCGATCACAAGGGAACCCACAGCTGGCTGACTCAAACCAAATCGTATCAAAAAAGCCTCGGGAAGCAAACCAGAATCTGCGATCAACTCACGGAGTTCTTTTACTTCTGTAGCTGTGTATTCCAGAAATGCTTCTTCAGGTTTATTAATCAAAAGCCCTTTGGCAAAGGCACCACGAACTAACACTCTGGTCTCAGATTCTGCGATCAAAGGAAAGGCAGTTTCCTCAGGTCTGCGATCCAAAGGATTGTATTGCATCATGATCGTAGCAGGAGAACTCATTCCAAGCACTTTTCTGATCACATTTGGTCGAATGGATGAAATCCCAAATGCCCTAATTTTTCCTTGACTTTTGAGAATTTCAAACGCTTCCAATGTCTCCTCCCAAGGATCTTCGAGCGTACCGCCATGGAGTTGATAAATATCTATGTAATCGGTTTGCAATCGCTTTAAACTTTCTTCCACAGCTGCTAGAATATAGGCTTTCTTTGGATTCCAATCCCAGCCACTTCCATCTGCACGTACTTGATTGCCAACTTTGGTGGCTACTACTATATCTTTTCTCCTATCCTTGATAGCAGCTCCAACAATTTCTTCATTCAAGCCTTTTTGGTACAAATCAGCCGTATCCAAAAAATTAATCCCTCCGAATAGTGCAGTATCAATGATCTTTTGATCTTCTTTTAGATTGCCTTTCAGCGACATACAACCCAAAGCTATTGGACTTATTTCAAATTCTAAAGCAGGTAATTTTTTATGTTCCATTCTCCCAAATTCAGATTTTTAGCGCTGGAATTCAAGCCCTTTTACGAAAGAGGATTTATTAAAAGTTTAATAATTTAAGAATCTGAAAGCATTCTTTCTTTAATCCCTATTTTTGGGATCTTAAACCTATGAACAATGAAAAAAATAGCAGTTTTCACTTCTGGAGGAGATAGCCCTGGCATGAACGCTTGCGTGAGAGCGGTCGTTCGTACAGCTATTTATAAAGGATTGGAAGTATATGGAATATACCGTGGATACGAAGGCATGATCGACGGAGAAATCAAGCGCCTGCAATCGCATTCAGTTAGTAATATAGTACAGCGCGGTGGAACAGTGCTGAAGTCTGCCAGATCAATGGAATTCAAAACTTCTGAGGGCAGAAAGAAGGCTTATGACAACCTTACCGCTCATGGCATCGAAGGTTTGGTGGCAATAGGTGGCGATGGTACTTTCACTGGGGCTAAGGTGTTTTTTGAAGAATATGGCATTCCTACAGTCGGCTGTCCAGGAACTATCGACAATGACTTGTATGGAACTGATTACACCATTGGTTTTGACACAGCTGTAAATACCGCTCTGGAAGCAATAGATAAGATCCGTGATACGGCTGCTGCACATGATAGAATTTTCTTTATAGAAGTGATGGGCAGAGATGCTGGATTCATTGCAATAGAATCTGGAATAGGCGGAGGAGCTGAATTTGTCATGGTTCCGGAAACACATACAGATCTAAATGATGTAGTAAAATCTCTCAAGAACCTACGAAAGACTAAATCTTCAAGCATCATAGTAGTAGCAGAAGGTGACGATGCAGGAAATGCACAAACCATCATGGAAAAAGTAAAAACCAAACTGAACGATCCTACTAAGGATTTTAAAGTAACTACACTTGGCCATATTCAGCGTGGAGGAAATCCAACTGCGAGAGACCGTGTATTAGCTAGCCGATGCGGGATGTCTGCCGTGGAAGGATTACTTGCAGGAAAACAATTTCACATGGCTGGAGTTGTCAATCAAGAAGTAGTTTTCACACCATTTGCAGATTGTATTGGCAAAACAAAGCCGTTGATCGAAGATCATCTTAAATTAATGAAAATCTTGAGTATATAAGATGGGTTTTATACCACTATTTATCATGCTGGGAGGCGGAGGCCTCCTATTTTTCCTTACTGTGAAAAATGCGCTGCAACGCAAACTCAATCAACAGAAAGAGTTACTATTTAAGTTAAATTCCTTGAACCCCGCTCTGGGCATTTTGGTGGAAGACTCGTCTGATCCTGATTTGCTTATTGCTGCGTTAAAGGGAAAGCAGCTTGAAAGAAACGTCACCGAAAAAGCGCTGAAAATCATAAGAGAACTAAAGGTCAACCGCATTCAATACAATGCCTTGATTAAAAAAGCTCCTTACAACTGGGTTGGTAAAATAGCCCGTTTTCAGGCGATTTGATCTTGAATATAAGCTAGGATTTCTCCCTGCTTTTCTGGAGAAAACCACTTGATAGATTCGTCCTTCTTGAACCAGGTCATCTGCCGCTTGGCATAGCGTCTTGAATTTCTTTTGAGTAAGCGAATAGCTTCTTCCTTGTCGTACTTACCTTCTATATAGCCGAAGATTTCAGAGTAACCGACAGTCTGTAATGCGTTCAGATTCCTTTTACCAAAAAGAGCATCAGCTTCATCAAACAATCCTGCTGCTATCATCTGATCCATTCTACGGTCTATCCGAGCATACAATGCTTCGCGGTCTCTTTCCAGACCGATTTTGATCACTTCAAAAGGCCGTTCCTTTTTTGATTTCACACGGAAAGAGCTGAACTTCTTCCCTGTTCCTCTCCATATTTCCAGTGCCCTCATCAGTCGTTGCGGGTTTTTTTGATCCACTATCCCGAAGTATTCAGGGTCATTTTTAGCCACTTCTTCCTGCAAAAACTCCAAGCCTTTTTGCTCATACTCCTGAATAATCCCAGATCGAATTTCTGAAGCGACCTCCGGCATTTCATCCATACCATTCACAATAGCATCGGCAAACAACCCCGATCCTCCGGTCATAATCACCACTTGATGATGTTTAAATAATCCCTCTAGTAAGGCCAACGCTTCTTTTTCGAACTTACGAACGTCATAGTCCTCTTCTATAGACAGGCTGTTGATGAAATGATGTGAAACTTGCTGCAATTCATCTGAACTGGGCTTAGCTGTCCCTAGCTTCATTTCCCTGTAAAACTGTCTGCTGTCACAGGACACAATTTCAGTGTTGAATTTTTTGGCTAGATTTAGACATATATCGGTCTTGCCGACTGCCGTGGGTCCCACCACTAGGATCAAATAGGATCGATTTGACAAAATGAGTTAATAATTTAGCTGAGAGTTCAAAGTAAACTAATGAAAAGCAAAAAGGTCTTGATTGTCGAGAATAATGACTTGACTCGTGCATTATTTGAAAATCTAATCGGCCAGTTATTTAGCTTTGAATCAGTGAAAAATGGCGTAGAGGCTGTGGATAGAGCTTCCAAAGAAAAGTTTGATCTGATTCTCATGGATATTCAAATGCCTGATATGGATGGCATTGCAACAGCAAAAGTACTATGGAAGCAATCAGCTTATCACTCTAGAATAATCGCTCTTTCTACTTATTCAGCGGAATCTGTTAAAAGTTGTTTTTTAGAAATGGGGTTTGAAGATTTTATCGCGAAACCTATCCGTCCCAAAGAGTTTTTGGAAGTAATCTCAGCAAAACTCACTTCCAAAACAGGGGGAACTCAAGACCTTGACGGAAATCTCACCTTAGACAAAGAAGTATATCAACAATTGCAGAAATACAATTCCATAGCAACCATAAAATCATTGTATGCGGATTTACTGCAAGAATTTGATCAATTAATGGCGCAAATTGACACCGCATTCAAGGTAAAGGATCAACAAACTCTAATTGGAAATTTACACACCATAAAGGGTAATTCTGGCACTTTGGGAGCGAATGCTATTTTCATATTGTCCACCGATGCTGATAAAATGGCACGAGTTCAGGATTGGGATTCATTAGAAAAAACACTGATTAAACTTAAAAAAGAGCGTAAAATTTTAGAGAAATATATCATAGAAGAAACTACTTTTAACCCATGAGTAACTCAAAAAAAATCTTAGTCGGTGAGGATAGTTCAGTTATTATCAACCTGACTAAAAGCATCCTCTCATTTGAAAATTATCAACTGAAAGCTGCAAAAAATGGCAAACAAGTATTAGATATGTTGGAAAAAGAGGAGTTTGATCTGATTCTAATGGATCTCAATATGCCTGTATTGGATGGAGCTACCTGTACCAAAATGATCAGAGAAATGGCGGACCCCATCAAATCAAAGCTTCCTATCATTGCTATTTCCGGAAATATGAATAACTATACAATGGATGAATTCAGAAAATTAGGTTTCGATGATTTCATTCAAAAACCACTTAATTACGATAAATTACTTGCTACCGTAAAAAAAATCCTCGGCTAAAATGGTAATAAAGCACACTAAGCACTTTTTGGATAAACTTGAAAATCTATTCGCCTCATCAGAATACATGCTGCGCTACGAAAAGGGTAATTTCAAATCGGGCTATTGTGTATTGAATGACGCCAAAATCGTCATAGTAAATAAATACTTTCCCTTGGAAGGAAAAATCAACGCACTAATAGATATTCTGATTGAACTGAATATGGATCCGGCAGATTTCAAAGACAAAGCAAATCATGACTTCCTCACTGAACTGAGGCAAACCCAATTGAAATTTTGAAAGTAACTTTTTTAGGAACCGGTACCTCTCAAGGCGTCCCCGTGATTGGTTGCGACTGTAGTGTCTGTACCTCATTGGATTTTCGGGACAAAAGATTCCGTTCCTCCGTGCATCTTCAGATCGGAAAGCTCAGCCTTGTCATTGACACAGGTCCAGATTTCCGCAGTCAAATTCTAAGGGCAGGAATCACCAGCCTTGACGCTGTACTTTATACCCATGAGCACAAGGATCACACTGCCGGATTGGATGATATTCGTCCATTTAATTTCAAGCAACAAAAGGACATGCCCGTATTCGGGAAGCTGCAAGTCCTAGAGCAAATCAAGCGTGAGTTCGCATATATTTTCAGTGGAAAAAGGTACCCCGGAGTTCCTCAAGTAGAGACTATAGAAATAGATGAAAATCCATTTACAATTGAGGGAATTACGGTTACCCCTATACCGGTTTTACATTATAAACTTCCAATACTTGGATTCCGAATTGGAGATTTCACTTATATCACGGATGCCAATTACATCTCAGAGGAATCACTGAAGCTTATCGAAGGCACAGAAGTCTTGGTTCTGAATGCGCTGCAAAAAGAACCCCATATTTCACATTTCACCCTAGATGAGGCTGTAGATATGGCTCAAAAAATAGGCGCTAAGGAATCCTATTTCACTCACATTTCTCACCGTCTTGGCCTACATGATGCTGTGGACAGAGAATTACCTCAGGGAATAGCCTTGGCCTACGACGGGCTTCAGCTAACTTTGGACTAATGCATCTTAATTATCATTTCCTCCAATACCTCTGCCCTGAGCTGGAAAAAGCTTTCTTGGGCAAAAAAATCATCGCCTGTTTTTCGCAAAACAAAGATGAATTGATTCTGGAGACTGAAGACGCTGAGGAATCAAGGTTTATCCGTGCTCATTTCCTACCTCCTCAGATTTACCTTTCATTTCCCGATAATTTTTCACGGGCTAAAAGAAACAGTATTGATCTATTCAAAGAACTGATTGGAGATGAGATTGTAGGATGTACAGTTTTAAGCTTTGAACGTGCTTTTTACTTTTCACTTAGTTCGGGGATAACCCTTCTGTTCAAACTTCACGCAAACAGAAGTAATGTCCTGCTTTACGAAAAGAATACCGCTACTCCAGTAAAATTATTTCGAAATGGAATTGTAGAAGACCGGGATTTGGACTGGAATTCCTTGAACAAGAAGTATGATTTGAGCTGGGATAGCTTCGAAAAACTTGAAGGAAACGCATCTCAATTTCTACCTACTTTGGGAGCGATTCCTAGAAACTGGCTTAAAGGAAGAGGTTACCCCGACGAAAATATTTCTGCCAAATGGGAGCTTATGCAGGAGCTTCTAGAAATGCTGGAGACTCCGCTATTTTCTATAGTAGAAAAAAATGGAGAACCTCATCTGAGTCTTCTACCTGAGGAAAATCCGATCAAAAGCTTCTCTAATCCCATACAAGCTGTGAATGAGCTTTTCTATCTGGCTCTAGTTCGGGGGAATTTTGAAAAGGACAAAAACACCATGCTCAAGAAGTATCAGGAGCAGCTCAAGCGAACCAAATCATATATAGAGAAATCCACACAAAAACTGGAAGAACTCCGCAACTCACCACCTCCTTCACAATTGGCAGATGTGATCATGGCTAATCTTCATGAATTTCAAGGGGGAAAATTGGAAGTGGAATTAATGGATTTTTATTCTGGAGAAACTGTCCTAGTGAAGCTTAAGCCAAATCAAAAACCACAGGATCATGCAGCCTCTTTATACAGAAAAAGTAAGAATAGGAAACTAGAATGGGGACAACTGGATAAGACTATTGCCGCAAAAATCAAGCAAGCAGCTATCCTCGAATCCCAAATTGAAGAACTGAATGAAATCGATGATTTCAGGGCACTAAAAGGCTACAAGAAATCTCATGGAGAGGACAAAGTCTTACAAAAGGATGCGGTGATTTTACCTTTCAAAACTTTTGAATTCGAGGGATTCCCTATCTGGGTTGGCAAGTCCGCTCAGGCAAATGATGATATGCTTCGCAGCTACACTAAGAAAGACGACATCTGGCTGCACGCCCGCATGGTTCCGGGTTCACATGTACTAATTAAGACTTCGGGCCTTAAAAGCATCCCTGCGTCCGTCCTCGAGACTGCTGCTTCTCTGGCTGCCTTCTACTCAAAAAATAAAAACGAATCTCTAGCACCTGTGATCCACACCGAAGCCAAATACGTGAGAAAAGTGAAAGGCTCGCCTGCAGGATCTGTGATGGTAGAAAAAGAAAAGGTATTGATGGTGACTCCTAAAGGCCCAGAAGAGATCTTTGGTAAGGGGGATTAGATTTAGTCTTTAGCGATCAGTCGCAGTGATCAGTTTTGACCTTTGAAGTTTAGAAAAGCTAGAAGGTCTTTTAAGTGCATCGCCTTTTCATTCGTTTTTCACAAACGGCTAAAACAAAAAAAGAGTCCCGAAATATTTCGGGACTCTTTTTAGTGATTTTATAGAAACCTTAATCTACAATATGAACTTTCAGCATGTTAGTTCTACCGTTCGATTTTAACGGCATACTACCCGTGTTCACGATAATATCTCCACTATGCACATGGTCATCTGCTTTCAGTGTATTTTCGATGTCTATGAATGTAGCGTCAGTTGAAATCTGATTTTCATAGAAATATGCACGTACACCCCACACCAAACTCATTTGTGTGATCAAGGGCTTATTTCTGGTAAATACAAAAATACTTGCTAATGGTCTGTGAGAAGCAATTCTAAATCCAGTAAAGCCAGATGAAGTGATTCCAACAATCGCTTTTGCTTTCACATTTCTAGAAAGTCTAGAAGCCATCAAAATCAAGTTATTGCTCAAGAAGGTATCATCATCCTCCGGGATTTTGTACAGGTTGTGATAGATATCAGCATTTTCCTCTAGATAGCTAATGATACTACTCATTGCTTTCACAGCATTCACTGGATACTTACCAGAAGCAGTTTCAGCAGAAAGCATCACTGCATCAGCACCGTCTAAAACAGCGTTTGCAACGTCATTAGTTTCAGCACGAGTAGGACGAGGATTAGTAATCATACTTTCCATCATTTGGGTAGCAATGATCACTGGCTTACAAGCAATCTTACATTTCTCAACAATTCTTTTCTGCCAAAGAGGGACAATTTCCATTGGAACTTCCACTCCCAAATCACCACGAGCAACCATGATTGCGTCAGTAGCTTCAATGATAGCATCTATATTTTCAAGTGCTTCAGGCTTCTCTATTTTCGCAACGATCTTACAAACCTTGCCTTTAGCTTCAATTCTTTCTCTAAGATCAATGATATCTTCAGCTGATCTTACAAATGATAAGGCAATCCAATCTACTTCCTGCTCTAATCCGAAAGCTAGATCCTCTATATCCTTCTCTGTAAGAGATGGAGCAGATACTTTAGTATTTGGAAGGTTGATGCCTTTTCTAGACTTAAGGATACCACCGTGGATTACAGTACAATTGACATTCTTGCCATCTGTATCATTCACTACCACTTCTAGGTTACCATCGTCAATCAGAATCCTATCTCCACTTACTACATCATTTGGAAGATTTTGGTAAACTGTACTTACCAATCTACTAGTACCCACTACCGGGTCATTGGTGATCGTAAGTAATTCTCCAGGCTTGATCTCTACGCCATTGTTTTCTACTTCACCCACGCGGATTTTCGGTCCCTGAAGATCTTGTAGAATACCAAGGTTAAGTCCTTCGTCCTTATTTATCTTTCTGATTATGCTCGCTACCTCAGCATGAATTTCATGTGTACCGTGCGAAAAATTCAAACGAAATACATTCGCTCCAGCTGCTGCCAAACTTTTGATAGTATCGTAGTTATTTGAAGCAGGGCCTATGGTTGCTAGAATCTTAGTCTTATTGAAATGGCTCATTAGGGTGTTAATAAGTTAGTAGGTTTTCTTTTGATTTAAGTTTAGTCACGTCCAGCTTCATCACATTCTGTATGTAGCGATTTTTTGCCAGCTGGGTAGCAAATGTATTAATACTTATTTGAAAGGTCTCGTCTTGTACCAAAAGGAAATAGTCCATTGTTTTCAATTCTGGTATCAAATAAGACACTTGATTCGTTGAGTTTAAGGCTTTATTTTTTAAAAGCTGAACAAATCCATGCGGTAAAGAAAGGAAATATTGAGAGATTTTCAGGCTTGGAAGAGTCATAAATTCCAACTCAAGATCCTCAAATTTGACAAGGTTAAGATCCAAATCCCTATTGATCAACCAGGCCATTTTATAGTCTTTAACAGGTGATACAAGCCCCAAAAGCTCGAAATCGTAAGTATGTTCTATCAGTAATTTGGCCTTCTTCATGCAGGGAAAAAATGAATCAAAACAAAGTTAGAAAATTTAATTCAACTTCTATGGTCAGCAATTTGCATAAAAATTTACTTGGATCATTTCTTTGTCAATTAGCTATTAAATATATTTCTTTGCGAAGTGTTAATAACTAAACTGATCACAAAATGTCTGAAATTGCACAAAAAGTAAAAGCCATCATAGTAGACAAACTTGGCGTAGAAGAGTCTGAAGTTACTTTGGAGGCGAGCTTTACCAATGACCTTGGTGCTGATTCTCTTGATACTGTAGAATTGATTATGGAATTCGAAAAGGAATTCAATATCTCTATTCCAGATGATCAGGCAGAGCAAATTGGTACTGTTGGACAAGCAGTTACCTATTTGGAAGCTAACGTAAAATAATAATTCATAAATTCATTGTATGAATTTAAAAAGAGTTGTTGTAACTGGTATAGGTGCCCTCACACCCATAGGCAATACCGCAGAAGAATTCTGGCACGGTCTGTCTAATGGTGTGAGCGGTGCTGCGCCGATTACCAAATTCGACGCATCCCTTTTCAAGACACAATTTGCCTGCGAGGTCAAAAACCTCGACGTAGAGCAATTCATGGACAGAAAAGAAGCTCGGAAAATGGATCCTTTCACTCAATATGCCATGATTTCTGCAGAAGAAGCCATGACGGATTCGGGGTTGGATCTTGAAAAAATCGATAAATCAAGAGCCGGAGTAATCTGGGGATCTGGAATTGGAGGTTTAAAAACCTTTCAGGATGAAGTGACTGCCTTCTCTACAGGAGACGGTACTCCTCGCTTCAATCCATTCTTTATCCCGAAAATGATTGCTGATATCAGCGCTGGCTTTCTATCAATTAAATATGGTTTTCGCGGTCCAAACTTTGTAACAGTTTCTGCCTGTGCTTCAGGCACCAACGCCCTAATTGATGCATTCACTTACATCAGAATGGGTAAAGCTGATATTTTTATCAGCGGTGGTTCAGAAGCAGCAGTGACTGAAGCAGGTATTGGTGGGTTCAATGCAATGAAAGCCCTTTCCCAACGAAATGATTCTCCTGAAACTGCCTCAAGGCCGTTTGATAAAGACAGGGATGGTTTTGTACTGGGTGAAGGCGCCGGAGCATTGATTCTAGAAGAATATGAGCACGCAAAAGCACGTGGTGCCAAAATCTATGCAGAACTAGTAGGTGGAGGAATGACTGCGGACGCGCACCATATCACAGCCCCACACCCTGAAGGGTTAGGTGCTAGAAATGTTATGAAAATCACGTTGGAAGATGCTGGTTTGAATCCTGAAGACATTGACTATATCAATGTTCACGGGACATCTACACCTCTTGGTGATGTAGGTGAAATCAAAGCTATCCAACAAGTCTTTGGTGAGCATGCTTACAAGCTGAACATCAGCAGTACTAAGTCTATGACTGGTCACTTGCTAGGTGCTGCTGGAGCAATTGAAGCCATCGCTTGTATTTTCGCATTAAATAAAGGAATTGTGCCTCCTACTATCAATCACTTCTCAGATGATGAAGCGTTTGATCCAAGGCTAAATTTGACTTTCAACAAAGCGCAAAAGAGAGAAATGAAGTATGCGTTAAGTAATACGTTTGGATTTGGTGGACATAACTGTTCAGTAATTTTCAAAAAATATAATTAATCTGAATTTTGAGATTATTTCAAAGACTCGGGTTTAACAATCTCTTCTTTAGTGAAAAAGATAAAAGGCTTGCTACCTCCATCAGATTGATGACAGGGAGCAGGCCTTTTAATTTATCACTCTATAAGCTTGCGCTCACTCCTTCCAGCCTTGGGTCAGAAACCTCCCAGGGCTTCCGGATTTCCAACGAGCGATTGGAATTTCTAGGAGACGCAATTCTGGGAGCAGTCATCGCTGAATTCCTTTTCCAAAAATACCCCTACCGCGACGAAGGTTTCCTGACGGAAACCAGGTCTAAACTTGTCAACAGGGAAACCCTCAACGATACTGGAATTAAAATCGGATTGCGAAAAGCACTGGATATGGAAATCGGAGAGCGAAGTTTCACCGGCAACAAGTCTCTTTACGGTGACATGCTGGAAGCTTTTCTTGGGGCAGTTTATCTGGATAAAGGCTACCATTTCACCAAGAAATTTATCATTAAAAGAATTCTTTTACACTTTGATGTAGAAGGTATGATCGCCACCACCACTAATTATAAAAGTAAGATCATCGAGTGGTCTCAAAAGGAAAACAAACAAGTTGAATATGTAGTCCTTAGTGTAAGTGGAAACCAGAGATTCAAAGAATTTAAGGTCGCTTTACAAGTAGAAGGGGACGAAATAGCACAAGGGAAAGGAAGCACCAAAAAGAAAGCAGAGCAAGAAGCTTCCAAAAATGCATGTGAAACACTAACTATTGCCACATAGCTGAGTAATTTTAGGAACAATTAATCCATTCATGTCTTCAATAAAAATCGCGGGAGCAACCGTCAATCAAACGCCGCTAGACTGGTCAGGCAATCTGAACAGAATCATTCTGGCTATTGAAGAAGCAAAAATACAAGGTGCTGAAATCCTGTGCCTGCCTGAATTGGCTATCACAGGATACGGATCTGAAGATTTATTTTTAAGCTATTGGTTCCCAAAGAAAGCACTGGCTCAGCTCGAACTCTTGCTACCCTACTGCGAGGGAATCACTGTCGCCGTTGGTCTACCAATAAGAATACAGGATAAAGTTTACAACTGCGTAGCAGTTATTGAAAATGCTGCAGTCAAAGGATTTGTAGCCAAGCAATTCATGGCAATTGACGGAGTTCATTACGAGTTTCGATGGTTTACTCCATGGAATGCGAATGAAGTCGTTGAAATAGAATTTCAGGATCAGATGGTTCCTCTTGGAGATCTGACTTTTCATCACAAAGAAATTCACTACGGATTCGAAATCTGTGAAGATGCGTGGAGAGGCAAACTCAGACCTGGATATAGATTATGTGATCGCAAAGTCGATTTGATTTTCAATCCTAGCGCAAGCCATTTTGCCATGGGCAAAACGGCTCTTCGAAAGGAATTAGTTGAGGAAAGTTCGGCGACTTTCGACTGCTACTACTGCTATGCAAATTTGCTGGGTAATGAAGCTGGCAGAATGATTTTCGATGGAGAAATCTTACTTGCCAAATCAGGAGAAATACTTTCTCGAAACAGGCTTCTATCCTTTGAAGACTTTCAGGTAAAGAGCTTTTACCTAGAACCGAAAACTCAAGACATCGCTCCTATCAATTCAAAAAATGAGGAGTTTGTCCAAGCCTCAGCTTTGGCGCTTTTTGATTACATGAGAAAAAGCCACAGTACTGGTTTTGTGCTTTCACTTTCGGGTGGGGCTGATTCTTCTTCGATTGCAATCTTGGTAGCTGAGATGGTAAAGCGGGGGATAAATGAATTGAGTTTAGAAGGGTTTTGCAAAAAAGCTGGAGTTAAAAACCTTCCAACTTCTCAACAACCTGAAAAGGAACTGATGAAGCAACTGCTTACCACTGCTTATCAAGGAACCAAAAACTCATCTGATGACACTTTTTCCAGCGCAGAAACTTTAGCGGAAAGTATCGGTGCTACATTTTATCATTGGGAAATCGATGAGGAAGTAAAATCCTATACAGCAAAAATAGAAAAGGCCATTGGCAGAAAACTCACTTGGGAGCAGGATGATATCACCTTGCAGAATATCCAAGCGAGAACCCGATCTCCTATCATCTGGATGCTAGCAAATATTAACAACGCCTTGCTCCTCTCCACCTCCAATCGAAGTGAAGGAGATGTGGGCTATGCGACCATGGATGGAGATACTTCTGGAAGTATCTCTCCTATAGCAGCTGTAGATAAATTCTTTATCCTCAATTGGCTAAGTTGGGCTGAGAAAAACCTTGATCGTCCTGGGCTGGCCAAAGTAAACTCCCTGCAGCCAACTGCCGAGCTTCGTCCTCTGGAAAGAACCCAGACTGACGAAAAAGACCTGATGCCTTATGCAGTAATCGTAGAAATAGAAAAACTTGCTATCCGTGACAGACGTTCACCCATGGATATTTACCTCATACTTTCTGAGGAACTAGAATTGGAACCTGAAATTTTGAAAGGCTATATCAAAAAATTCTTCCGACTTTGGTCACGCAATCAATGGAAAAGAGAAAGACTTGCTCCTTCTTTTCACTTGGATGAATTCAACGTGGATCCAAAGACTTGGTACAGATTCCCGATTTTGTCGGGAGGATTTGCAGAAGAACTTGCACAACTAGAACAACTATAAAACATCAACTATGCTTGAATTAATCATGAACTACATCGTTTGGGACCCTAGCCCTTCAGTAATTCACGGCTGGGAAAGACCTCCTTGGTATAGTATTCTTTTTGCCGCTGGCTTTGTGATTTCACAGCAATTCATGGTTCATTTTTTCAAAAAGGAAGGACAAAATCCAGAATTGGTAGACAAACTAACTATCTACATGGTAGTGGCTACCATAGTCGGCGCTAGACTTGGTCACGTCCTTTTCTATGAACCAGCCAAATATTTAAGTAACCCTATAGATATCTTGAAAGTCTGGGAAGGTGGACTTGCCAGTCACGGAGCTGCCATTGTGATTCCAATAGCCTTGTGGATGTATGCCAAAAGAACTCCTGGACAAAACTACCTATGGGTGGTAGACAGAATTGTGATCGTAACGGCTATGACCGGGGCATTGATCAGATTTGGTAATCTAATGAATTCGGAAATTGGCGGGAAAGACACAAACTCTGATTATGGAATCGTTTACGCTTGGGACACGGAAGAATTACTTTCTACCCTGAAAGTACCGATTGAGTCTATCGACCCATACAAACCTGATGACCGCCAAAATGAACTGGTTGGAAATGGTATTGTTCCACTAAACATTGACCTAGAAATCAATAAAGGAGCCTATTCTTTAGAAGATTTAGAAAGTACGCTGAGACGTGACATTAAGTATGCTTTGACTCAGTTCAACTCTAGTCAAGATTACTTAGCAGAGCCAGTAGAAAGTCCTTTGGACATGTCAATTTCTGATAAGGGAGACCACTATTTAGTAACAGTCCGAACCTTTGGAAGAACAAAGCATCCGACACAGATCTACGAGTCACTCTCCTATTTCGTGATTTTCCTTGTGCTTTTCGCACTTTGGAATAAATACAAAGAACGTTTGCCAGATGGACTTCTCCTTGGCATTTTCCTCATCTCAGTTTTCGGGATGCGCTTCGTTTGGGAGTTCTTCAAAGAAAGCCAAGTAGATTTCGAAGATGGTATGGCCTTCAATATGGGACAATTACTGAGTATTCCTCTTGTAATTGCCGGACTGGTATTGGTGGCTAGAGCTATGAAAAATGGTGTGAAGCCTATCAAAAACTAAGGTACTGGATCATGCCCGTGGCCGCCCCAAGGATGGCAACGGGCAATTCGCTTTAATCCCATCCAGCCTCCTGCAAAAACTCCATGCTTCATTATTGACTCCTTCATGTATTGGCTGCAAGTTGGTGTAAACCTACAACTAGAAGGAAATAAGGGAGAAATAGTGTATTGATAGACCAATACTGGAAATATAGCTATCTTTCGAAGTATGGATTTTGCCATGAATTAAGTCCTAAGTGTAAGCGATTGCGTAAGTAACCAAATATTTTCAATCTGAATTCCCTCTTGATTACCAAGAATCCAAATATCCTTTATTTCTCTCTCCTAATCATAGCCCTTTTCCTAGAGCCATGGGGAAATACTTCCTATGCGCAAGGTGATACTTCTTATGCTCCTGCAAGTAAGACTGCGCCAGATAGCGTAACTGTTAACAATATTTTCATAGTAGGAAATGTAAAAACGAAAAAGAGTGTAATTCTCAGGGAATTAGATTTCACTACTGATTATTATTACGATTGGAATACTTTCCTAGAGATAATTATTGCCGACCAAAAGAAAATCTACAACCTTAGACTTTTCACATCAGTCGAAATTACTCCATTAATTACTAGCGACAGGGAGGTAGAAATCTTAATTACTGTAAAGGAACGCTGGTATATTCTTCCGCAAATCATTTTTCAGCTTGCAGACAGAAACTTCTCAGAGTGGTGGACAAATCAAAACAGGGATTTCTCTAGAGTAAACTATGGTCTAAGACTTAGTCATAGCAATGTGGGAGGCAGAAATGAGAAACTCAAATTCGCCGGGCAACTGGGCTTCACCAAAGCAATAGACTTCCAATACAGCAAGCCTTACATTGATAAAAACCAGAAACATGGCCTTGCCGCTCAGCTAACTTTCAAAGAAAATAAGACCATTCCTATCAAATCTGAGTTCAACAAGCAGGTCTTCTATACCAATGAGAATGAAGATATCATCAAGAAAAGCTTTGCTGCAGCCCTTAGATATACCTATAGAAGGAGTTACTACAATTATCACTTCCTAACTTTAGGATATAGTGGCACACGCGTTTCTAACGATGTATTAATAGAAAACCCAGATTATTTCCAGCATGGTGGAAATAAATTAAGGTACTTCTATGCGACATACACTTTTAGACACGACCGCAGAGACAATGTATCCTATGCTACCGACGGGGAATTACTTCAGCTTTCAATCACCAAATACGGTATAGTATATACTGAAGAACTTGATGAGGTGGAAGTAAATCTCACCGCCAATAAATACTTTAAGCTTTCTGATAATTTCCACTTCAATACTGGGTTGACCGCTGATTGGTTTTTGAGCAAAAGCCAACCCTACACCCTTGTTAGAGGCATCGGATACAATCCAAACTTTATTCGTGGGTATGAATTGAATGTGGTCGAAGGACAGCAGCTTTATGTGCACAAAAATAGTTTCCGTTGGAAATTCGTGGATTGGAAAATCGATATTTCCAATTTGGTTCAACTGGAACAATTCAGTACTGTCCCTATACGTCTATACTTGAGTGCGAATTTCGATCACGGCTATGTAAAAGACAGAAACCACATTCCTGAAAATTCTCGGCTTGCTAATAAATATCTGATGGGATATGGTACAGGAATAGATCTAGTTGGCTTCTATGATTCAGTATTGCGCTTCGAATATTCCCTAAATAATAGAAATGAAGGAAACTTCTTTTTTAACTTCTCTTCTCCATTCTAGGAATGACAGTCTAAAAAAATAATTAGACTGTTAGATTGATTATCAAGTTTTTAACTAAATTAGTTAAGCCTTTTTTCAATCTATTATGAAGCAATTGATTTTTTCCTGCTTCCTGGTTTGTCTGCATTTTTTCGCAAAAGCACAAACAGACCCATTGACTCAAGTACATGGTGCTAGAAGTCAAAGCATGGGCAATTTGCGCGTGCACGGCATGGACTCTTGGAGCTATTTCAATAATCCTGGTGCGTTGGCAAAATTGGAATATTCAGCAGTTTCAGCTGGATATGATAATCGATTTGGACTACAAGAACTAAGTACTGCTTCCTTTGTCGGGGCATGGAAGGTGAAAGCTGGAACTGTGGGCTTGGGAGTTTCACGCTATGGAGGAAAGTTATTCAACCAACAAACACTCGGATTAGCTTTCGCAAATCAATTAGGAATTGTAAGTGTGGGTGGAAAATTAGAATTGTTTCAAACTCAAATAGAAGGATTCGGAAGCGGAAATAGCCTTATTTTTAGTCTTGGAGGAATGGCAGAACTCAGCCCTCAATTCTCCATTGGAGCTAGTATTTCCAATCTCAATCGAGCCAAAATCTCAAAAGATTCTGAAACAAGACTTCCAACCGGAGTAAGCTTGGGCCTCTTTTACCTTCCCATATCCCAACTCCAGTTCCATCTCGAAGTGGAAAAGGATATCCAAATCAAACCTGTCGTAAAAGCCGGATTAGAATATGGAATCAAAGACTGGATATTCCTTCGAACGGGTATCAATAGCAATCCAAGCAGGTTGTTCTTTGGCGTAGGCTTGAAATCAAACCGCTGCAGTCTGGATTATGCTTACGGGCAAAATCAGGCTTTAGGAAGTACAAATCATCTGAGTTTGGGATTTTCTTTTGTCGAAAAATGAAAGCTATCACACTCATAGCTATTCTGGTTTTTTGGATGAATTCTCATGTGCTTTCTCAACAGCCTCCACAAAGGGATATAGACTTAGAATCGTTTATGGAGCGTCTTTTCCCTGTACAAGACGAAGATTTGGATTACGAATCTATTTATGAGGTGCTCCTTCAACTCTTTCTCAATCCCATAGACATCAACCGCGCAAGTGCAGAAGTACTTGCGTCTAGCTACCTACTCGATCCTATACAAATCAGCAGTTTAATTGCTTATAGAACCAAGTATGGACCACTAATCTCTCTTTATGAGTTGCAAGCCGTCCCAGGTTTTGATCTCAAAACCATAGAACAGATTCTTCCATTTTTAACTTTGGGAACTGGCGTATCAAATCAAACTCAAGCCTTTTGGAAGCGAGTTGGAACTGAAGAACAAGCATATTTTATGCTTCGTCATCGTCGTACCTGGGAAACCCGAAAAGGATTCACACCTGCAGACACGAGTTCTATTGGGAAAATATCAAGCAGATATTTAGGTGATCCGAATGAATTTTATCTCAGATTTCGAATCCAACATGCGCGGGATTTTAGTCTTGGCTTTACACTAGATAAAGATCCTGGAGAGCAATTCACTTGGGATAGCAAAACAGCTAGATATGGTTTCAATTTTTTCTCATTTCACTTCACCAAGTATTATGTAGGAAAATGGAAAACCATCGCATTGGGAGATTTCCAGGCACAATTTGGCCAAGGGTTAGTTTTTGGTGCAGGATATTCTCTTGGCAAAGGTGCAGAAACAGTTCCGACCGTAAGAAGAAGTAGTGTCGGGATTTTGCCTTACACAGCGGCATTAGAATTTGGGTTTTTGCGTGGTGCAGGACTTACTTATCAAAGCGGGAATTGGCAAAGTAGCTTGATTGCTTCCAACGCTCCCAGAGATGGCCGAGCTTCTGCCCTTCTGGACACACTCAGCACAGAGGGCTTGACGATCAACTCATTCAACCAAAGTGGACTCCATCGTACATCAAGTGAACTCAGTACTAAAAATCAATTTCGAGAAGTTAGCCTCGGTGGAAATGTCCAATTTTCTTCAACTTCCGGAAAGCTGCAAGCTGGCAGCAACTATCTCTACACAAGATTTGATCACCCATGGATCAAAGAACCTACGCTTTACAATCAATTTGATTTTGCAGGGCAACGCAACAGTGTAGGTAGCATATACCTGAATTATAATTGGAGAAATTTCTTCCTTTTTGGTGAATCTGCTATTTCCCAATCTGGTGGAAAAGGAAACGTAATAGGATTTATTTCAAGCTTGAGCAAGCAGGTAGACTTTTCGGTCCTATGGAGAAAATACGATAAAGATTTTCACAGTTTCTACGCCAACTCATTTTCGGAAAGTACAAAGCCAGCAAATGAACAAGGTGTCTATCTAGGTATCCAAGTCAAGCCAATTCCCAAATGGAAGATCAATGCATATTATGACTATTTCAGATTCCCGTGGCTTAGATACAGAGTATATGCTCCATCCAAAGGCTACGAATGGCTAGCTAGAATCAGCTTTCAGCCAAACCGAAACCTTACCACATTCCTTCAAATCAGAGAAGAGCAAAAAGACAGGAATCTATCGGAATCCGGAGAGCCATCGCTCCCCTATCAAATCAAACCTCTAAATAAGGTAAATGGATTACTAAGTCTGGAATATCAGGTCAGCAAAACCTTCTTTTTTCGCTCAAGGATTCTAGTTAGTAGAGTCAATAATAATGATCAAAAATCGACTGGATTTATGGTCCTTCAAGACGCCCAATACAGTTTCAGTAAATTCAGACTGACAGGAAGAATAGCACTTTTCGATACTGACGACTACGATACCAGGCTTTATGCTTTTGAGAATAATGTATTATGGACATTCTCCATACCTGCTTTTTCCGGACAGGGAATGCGCTATTATCTGCTTGCTCAATATCAAATCAACTCCCAGATCACCACCTATTTTCGCTTTTCAAGAACATCATACACCGATCGGGAAAGCATCAGTTCTGGGCTGCAGGAGATTGATGGATACCACCAGAGTGAAACCACTTTACTCATTCGATATATGCTTCATCGCTAAATTTCCATCAATGGTATAAATGAGAGTCTGCTTTTTTGATAATTTGTACTCAAACACCACAGCTACTATGAAAAAACTACTACTGATCCTCATTACCCTCCTTTCACTGAATAATGGGTTTGCACAAAGCCTAGACTTGAGCAAAATGAGTAAGAAAGATGGATTTATCCCTTTTTACCTAGACGAGGAAAAAGGAAAGATTTACCTCGAAATTGACAAACTAGAATGGGAATTTCTCTATGTAAATTCTCTTACAGCAGGCGTTGGATCCAATGACATAGGGCTGGATCGTGGGCAATTGGGAGACACTCGAATTGTGGAATTCAGAAAATCCGGAAACAAGCTATTCTTGGTTCACAAAAACTACGATTTCAGAGCATATTCTGACAATCCCGCAGAAGTACAATCTATCAAAGATGCCTTTGCGGAATCAATTCTTTGGGGATTTGAAATCGCACAGAAGGACGGTGATAAGTTAATCGTAGATGCGACCAATTTTTATCTTCAGGATGTACACGGAGTAGGAGAAACTTTGACTAGAAGTCGTCAGGGATCATTCAGAGCAGATGCTAGTCGCTCAGGATTGTACTACCCAATGACCAAAAACTTTCCTCAGAATACCGAAGTGGAAATGACCATTACCTTAACTGGTCAGGCGACAGGTGGGAATCTAAGATCTGTAACCCCTTCTCCAGATGCTGTCACTGTCCGTCAACGCCACTCATTCATTGCGCTTCCTGACGATAAGTATGAGCCACGCGAGTTTGATCCTAGAGCTGGCTATGGTAGTATTTCTTACATGGATTTCACTACGCCAATCTCCGAGCCAATCATGAAAAGATTCATAGCCCGTCATCGATTGGAAAAGAAAGACCCTAGCGCAGCGATGTCGGAAGCCGTCGAGCCAATCGTATATTACCTTGATAGAGGAACTCCAGAACCTGTGGCTTCGGCTTTGATTGAAGGAGGAAACTGGTGGAATCAAGCATTCGAGGCGGCAGGATTTATTGATGCATTCAGAGTGGAACTGGCTCCAGAAGGCATGGATCTGATGGATGTACGCTACAATGTGATTCAGTGGGTTCATCGCTCCACACGAGGCTGGTCCTACGGTGCTAGTGTCCGTGATCCTCGAACAGGTGAGATTTTGAAAGGTCATGTTTCTCTAGGTTCTCTACGTGTGAGACAGGATTACTTGATTGCACAGGGACTTTTGCAACCATTCGAAGATGGCGCTCCTGCTAACCCAAAAATGCTAGAACTGGCTGTAGCCAGACTGAAGCAACTTTCTGCACATGAAATAGGTCATACCATCGGCTTAGCACACAGTTATGCTACTTCAGCCAACAATCGCTCTTCGGTTATGGATTACCCATATCCACTGATTACTGAGACAGCAAATGGTGAGCTGGATCTAAGCAATGCCTATGATGATAAAATCGGTGATTGGGATAAATGGGCTATCAAATACGGCTATGCTGTGACGCCTAAAGATCAGGATGAAGCTGCTTTTCTCAAGAAAACCTTAGAAGACACCTATGAATCCGGCCATCAATTCATCACGGATTCGGACTCCAGGAGCCCAAGCGGAGCCCATCCAACTTCTCACCTGTGGGATAATGGAGCATCTGCTTCGGTGGAATTGATGAGAATGCTTGAGTTGCGAAAAAACAGAATGAAAACTTTCGGTTTGAATGCCATTCCGACTGGCCAGCCACAAGCACTGATTGAAGAAGTATTTGTACCTCTGTATTTGATGCATAGATATCAAATAGAAGCTACCAGTAAGCTACTTGGTGGAGTAGATTATAGATACAAAATAAAAGGAGACAATCAGCCAAATCATGGCTGGGTTCACAATGATCAGCAGGAAGCTGCATTACAGGCTCTTTTGCAAACCATTTCACCAGAGCAACTGCGGGTGCCAGAACATATTTTAAGATTAATTCCACCAAGACCATTTGGCTATGGTAGAAATAGAGAAACTTTCGTTTCAAGGGTAAGTCCGATATTTGACCCTATTGCTCCTGCAGAAACCATCGTTGATTTGACCTTTGATTTCCTACTGGATGGAGCTAGAGTAAGTCGCATTTATCTACAGCATTTGCAGCAAAACAATCTTTTTGGGTTTAATGACTTACTAACAAGTGTGGAGAAACAAATATTCTCTAGCTATAACAAAGAAGATCTCAATCTGGAAATAATCCTGATGACACAGTCAAAATACGTGGATCATTTAATTGCTTTGGCTAAAAATGCAGACGTATCTAACACAATCAGAGCGATTGCTAGAGGGAGATTGGCATATTTTGCAAACCCCGAAGAACAACGCATGTCTGTTGGTAAAGATGCTGCAGCACAGCATCGAGTTTATTTGGCCGAAAAAACCAAGACATTTCTTGATCTTCCAGAAGAACTAATCCCGCAAGAAACGCTGACAGCTCCAGACGGCTCACCTATCGGTATGGATATCATGAGTTGTGACTTTGATTTCTAACACGGATTAAAAACATCAAAATGCACTTCAGCTATCGAGCCTGAAGTGCCTTTTTGATTTATAGCCCTAGTAAAATTAAATTAACCAACACAAAAACTAGATATCATCTCTGAAGCCACTACGCTTTACAGCGTAAATGGGTAAATTAGCGACCAAATTGACCAAAGCAGGTCATTTGATGGAACCATCCTGGAAAGCGCCTGTTTAATTAGCCAAACGATTTTAGATTTATGAATAACCCATTATTGGCAGATTTCGCCACTCCTTTCGATACAGCTCCTTTTGATCAAATCACACCTAGCCATTATCTTCCAGCTATAAAATCGGCCATCACTGAAGCCAAAGCAGATATTGTAACTATTAAAGCAGAATCACTTCCTACTTTTGAGAATACGATTGAAGCACTCGATGGAGCTGGCAAAAGACTTGGCATCATAGCAGGGATATTTTTCAACCTTAATTCCGCCGAGACTAATGAAGAAATCCAATCGTTAGCTCGAGAGATATCTCCGCTCTTAACTGAGCATGGCAACGACATACTTCTGGATCAAGATCTTTTCCAAAGAGTTTCACAGGTTTTTGATCAAAAAGACCAGCTGAAACTGACTGCTGAGCAAACAACTTTACTAGAGAAAACCTACAAGTCTTTCGTAAGAAACGGAGCGAAACTTGAAGGTGACAAAGCGGATCAACTCAGAAAAATTGATCAGGAATTAGCACAAGTATCCTTGAAATTTGGAGAGAACGTATTGGCTGAAACCAACAAGTATGTCCATTTCGTGGATCAGGAATCTGATTTAGAAGGACTTCCTGAAGGAATAAAAGAAGCTGCAGCGCAAATCGCTGAAGAAAAAGAGCAACCTGGAAAGTGGGCCTTTACCCTAGACTATCCTAGCTATATCCCCGCGATGACCTATGCGAAAAACAGGGAATTGCGCGAGACACTATTCATGGCTAGCGGCACTAAATGCGCTAAGGGCGATGAACTTGATAATCAGGAAATCATCAAGCAAATCCTAAAACTACGTCACGACCGAGCAGTATTATTAGGCTACAAAAGCCACGCAGATTTTGTATTGGAAGAGCGAATGGCCAAAAGTCCAAGTCAGGTTATTTCCTTTTTAGATTCTCTGCTCGAGAAAGCCAAGCCAAAAGGAATGGCTGAAATGAAAGAATTAGAAGCTTTTGCCAACCAACTAGATGGAATAGAAGGTTTGAAAAAATGGGATTTTGCCTATTACTCAGAGCTTTTGAAAAAGGAAAAATATGCGCTTGACGACGAGCTGCTGAGACCCTATTTCCAACTGGAGAAAGTAATTGATGGAGTATTCCAAACTGCCGAAAAGCTCTTTGGAATCACCTTTTCTCCCGCAGCAGACATTCCTGTTTATCATAAAGATGTAACTGCCTACGAAGTCAAAGACAAAGACGGAAATTACCTCTCAGTATTCTATGCTGACTTTTTCCCACGACCAGGCAAACGGAATGGAGCTTGGATGACAAGCTATAAAGGCCAAAGTGTAAAAGAAGGTGAAGATATCCGCCCGCATGTTTCTATCGTGTGCAATTTCACCAAACCTACTAAGTCAAAGCCTAGCCTTTTGACCTTCAATGAAGTCACTACTCTTTTCCATGAGTTTGGTCATGCACTTCATGGCATGATGGCCAAAGGGACTTACGAGTCGCTTTCAGGTACAAGTGTCTTTTGGGACTTTGTAGAACTTCCTTCACAGATCTTTGAAAACTGGTGCTACGAAAAAGAATGCTTAGATCTCTTTGCGAAGCACTATGAAACGGGTGAGAAAATTCCTGAAGAGCTAATTGAGAAGATCAAAAAGGCTTCAAATTTCCAGCAGGGTTATCAGACAGTAAGGCAAATCAGCTTTGGCCTTTTGGACATGGCATATCATAGCCAAGACCCAACTACGATTTCGAGCATTTTCGAATTTGAAGAAGAAATAATGAAGCCTACCGATCTACTTCCTAAAGTACCGGGAACCTTGATGAGTACCTCGTTTTCGCATATTTTCCAAGGAGGTTATTCCTCTGGATATTACAGCTACAAATGGGCGGAAGTATTGGATGCAGATGCCTTCGAACTTTTCCAGGAAAAAGGAGTTTTCGATAAAGCTACTGCGGATTCATTTGTAAAAAACATACTTTCTGCAGGCGGAAGTGAGCATCCAGAGAAGCTATACAAGCGATTCCGGGGTAGAGAACCTAAGCAAGACGCCTTGCTGAAGCGAGCTGGCTTGATTACAGAATAATTTGCTTTCTTTACTTAAATCTGTCTTGTAAAGATGCATTTACATCCTAACATAACTCCTTAATGGAAAATCAAGGTTTGAAACTACCTGCCTATTTACAGGCTCTCGCAGTAATGATTTTCATTATCGTGTTGGTGTTTTTTCTAATTGTAGGAAAGAGCCTTCTTGTACCCCTATTTATGGGCGGGTTTTTCGCGATTTTGCTTACCCCTCTATCCATGTGGCTGGAGTCAAAGAAAGTCCCGCGAATTCTATCTTGTGTCATTTCTCTTCTTGTTATGACAGCTCTTGTAGGAGGGCTTTTGACTTTTGTTATTGGAAATGTGGCAAATTTCACGCAAGATTTCGATGACGTTTCTGGTAGACTAACTGAATATGCGGAAAATGTCGATCAGTGGTCAATGGATACCTTTTCTTTCAATACCGCTTTAAGTGAGAAAGCCAATACTGATTACTTAAAAAACTTATTGACAGAAAATAGCTCGAGTATTGGAGACTTCGCGCTTAAAACTGTTGGCTCACTGACGGGATTGATATTGATTCCTGTGTTTATGTTTTTCTTTCTCTTGTATAGAAATCACCTTACCAATGTGATTATTCATATCTACAAGGACAAGGATCCGGAGCTAGTGAAAATACGAATAGTAAGTCTCCGAAAGGTGATTCTAAACTACATCGTAGGTGTGGTAAAAGTGATGGGTATCCTCGCCATTATGAATATTACTGCATTCTCCTTACTTGGAATAAAGCACGCGGTGTTTTTCGGTACACTTGGAGCTATGCTAAATATTATTCCATACGTAGGCCCGTTTTTCGGAGCTATGCTACCAATGATCTATTCATTTCTCACCAAGGACAGTTTATTCTATCCTGCAGGTGTTCTTGTTAGTTACCAAATTATCCAGATGATTGAAGGAAACTTCCTTACGCCGAAAATCGTCGGAGGAAATGTAAACCTGAATGCATTTATCACATTTCTTGGTTTAATAGTCGGAGGTACTATCTGGGGAGTGGCTGGGATGATTTTAATCATTCCTATGATGGCTATTCTAAGGGAAATATTCGATCTAAGTGATGCTACCAAGCCGTTTGCCTTGTTGCTTGGAGAAGAAAAAGAAGAGGAAAAAATAATTGCAAAGACAGAAGAATCTGAAGAAGTAAATGAAAAGGAGAACGATTAAAACACTTTTGGCACTACTTATCATCGGAACAGCATTCGCCTGTGATTCCGATGAAAATAAGAAAGGGAGATTCCTTCTAAAAGGGAATGAAAAGATGGAGGAAAATGACCCCAAAAGTGCGATGGGATTCTATAGTGAGGCTCTTGAAATGGATTCCACTTACTCCGATGCTTACTACAATAAAGCACTCGCTCATTTACAGCTAAATCAACTGATGGAGAGCATACAAGATCTCAGTCTGGCGATCAAATACAATCCAGACTATTACGATGCTATTTTCCAAAGAGGCTTAAGTTATCTTGATAACGGAGAGTTTTACAATGCCAGAGAGGATGCTCAAAAGCTCGTGCAACTCGATGCTCAAAATTGGAAAAGTCACTTCCTGACGGGATTGGTTGAAGAAAAACTAAAGAATTTTCCTGAAGCAATAACGGCTTTCAAAAAGGCTTCTGAGATTAACCCGGAAAACTCTGACTTGCTAGTAAACCAAGCAACCATACACTTCTATCAGAAGGATTATGAAGCTGCAAAAAAGATTTTAACTGAAGCGATGATTGTCAATCCTTTGGAACCAAATCTTCACAACCTACGCTCTATGATCTATTTTGATGAGCACAATTATTCTGAAGCATTAGACGCAGTGGAGAAGGCGATTTCACTTGATAAGAGCCAAGCTTACTATTATAACAATAAAGGCTTGTATCTGCTTTTTCTAGATCAAAAGGAAGAAGGCCTTGACCTGATCAATCAAAGTATTCAGATGAATGCAAACAATCCTTTTGCGCTAAGAAATAAGGGGATTTACTATGTAATGCAAGGAGACAAAACTTCTGCCTTGCAATATTTGGTAGAGTTGAATCAGAACTATCCTGATATGGACTTGGTCAAAGAATACTTGGAGAAGGCTCAGGCACTCTGATTTCGGTGTAAAATCACTTCGCGAATAATTTTTTGTAATTCAGAAGCATCTATAGGTTTCGCTACATATCCGTCAAAGTCGCATTCCTCTATTCTATCTTTGATTTCAAGTTTTGCAGCTGCAGTAAGGGCTATTACAGGCGATTCTGAGATTTTCTTGATAGCCTTAGTCGCATCAAAACCATCCATTTCGGGCATTTGAATATCCATCAGGATACAATCAAAAGTTGATCGTTTTGCTGCATCAACAGCCTCTACCCCATTCCTAACTCGCTCGTAAGTGAAACCCCACTTATTAATGATCTTACCCAATACCAAGGCATTCACATCATTATCCTCTGCCATCAGTAGATGTAGTGAAGCGCTATCATTTGAATAATTGGTGTGGTGGGAAGACTTTTTCTCTTGCTCTTCAGCTATCTCAAACTCTAATGTAAAAAAGAATTTACTTCCTTCATTTACTACGGATTGAAGTGATATTTCTCCTCCCATCAGATTCAATAGCTTTCTTGTGATAGAAAGTCCTAGGCCTGTTCCACCATACTTTGTATTAAAGGTTGGTCTTACCTGATCAAAATCACCAAAAATCTTCTCCTGATGCTCAGGTGCGATACCTATACCATTGTCACTCACTTCAAAATATACTTTGGCTTTGTCATTGGTACTTTCGACCAAATTCACAATTACTTTTACCTCACCTTCATTAGTAAACTTGAGTGCATTGGTAATTAGATTATTAAGTATCTGAGACAGACGGGTCTTGTCTCCACAAATAGTAATATCCAGTTCCTCCGAAATTGAAACTTCAAGTCTATTTTTGCTATCCCTTGCATGAAATGATAAGCCTTTGATAATCTGGCTAACAAAAGAGCTTAGATGGAAAGGTGCCTTTTCAATAGTTAATTTACCTGCTTCAATCTTTTGAAAGTCTAGTAAATCATTGATCATAATAATCAGATTATCTACTGCAAAATTAATAGTATCCAACTCAGACTTTTGCTGTAGCTGAGGATGATCATGCATCAGAGAATACGTCGAACCAGAAATAGCATTCAGTGGCGTACGTAGCTCATGGCTGATCATAGAGAGGAAATCCGACTTAATTTTATTCGCCTTTTCTGCAGCCTTCTTAGATTCGTTCAGATTAGCTTCAAAGATTTTCTGCTGACTTATATCGGTCAAATAACCATACCAAACCATGTCTCCATTTGCAAGTGCCTCTGGTCTTGCTGCTCCAAGAATCCACCTGTATTCCTCAGAATTTGGATCTGTTTTTACGCGGAATTGACATTGCCAAGGCTCTACTTTCTTAGCCGAGGCGATAGAACTCATAATTACCTGCGGCAAATCCATTGGGTGAACTCGAGAGATTGCAATAGAAATGTCTGTGAAATTCTCAATTTCCTCAGGCTTCAATCCTAATACTTGTGCAATTCCTTTAGAAAGAAAAGAAAAGCTCATTTTTCCTTCATCATCCAAAACAAGTTGATATAACCCGCCAGGGACCTGCTCTGCAAGATTCATTAGGAAATTACTACTATCTTCTAAATCCTTCTCCAGCGTAACTTTCTCAGAGATATTTTGGAATGAAAGCAATACATACCGTAAGCCATCTACCGAAAGTTGCTTGGAGGCAATTTCTAACGAAAGTTGATTTCCAGATGAATAAGTAAGTATTGCTGAAAATTGTTGCCTATCAGATCCGGAAACAGCGGGGCTAATCCAATTTTTCCATTGCTGAGGCTCATCAAATAAGCCCTCAAGTTCGCTAAGATGATTTAATACTGAATCTTGCTTGTAGCCGAATAGATTAACTGCCTCCGTATTGATATGGAAAATCCCTCCATCTGGCTTCACTATCACTTGTGCATTGGGAGATTCAACTATAAACTGTTCAAACTCTTTTTTGGTAGGAAGTCCTTTTGTTCTGACTTTTTTGCCCTTGTAAAATAAAAAATGATTTGTTGAGCTATCCTGTGGTAGTTCTATGAGAAAGTCAAACTCATTTCCCTCATACTTCAATTTCAATTCCTGCTTGAAAATAAAACTGCTGATATCCAATCCTAGTCCTACTAGGCTTCTATCAACTAGGCTTGTACCAATCTGATCTTCAAAGGATTTGTTGGTATAAAAGATAGGATATGGAAAGGAATCATCTGCAAGGAACACCATCTCTGATGACTCGAAAATTAATTTCTTAAAAGTACTGTTGATTCCTGTCTCTTGCATCAAATTAGGGCTTGCGGTGACTTGTCTTTGATCTTGATAAAATCATAAAATCAAAGAAACAATCTCATATAGCACAAACATACACCAATTTGTATTTCATAACAATTATTATGGCTTATAAATACATTTATTTGACGAAAAGTTAAATATCCTTGCTATTCATGCGTTGAAGGCCTATCTGTTTTTCTAAAAATATTACATTTTAATTTTTCTACTCAGCATGACTTTATTGCTTTCCATTAACTACGCATCACTTAGCTCATTTCATTGACCCATCTAAAGCCTTACAACCTAAACCTTCCTTTAATATAATTAAAGGAATTCAATCTTCAGACTTCCAAACACCAGTAGTAAATATTGATCATACTAGTAGCTCTCATGCCATCACCCAATCGAACCGCGAGAATTGCGTCAAGGTATATTCGGGAATCAAGCTGTTCTTCGCTTGGGCTAGAGTTTTAGACAGGATATTCATAATACCAAAGTGAATTTGCATTTAATTCTTCGCCAGTAAGAACGATTTTAATTTGTGTGGATTCTCATAGACAAGTTGCCCAGTGATCACTTTTCATATTAAGCCTGCTTCATAATCATTCGAGCTCCATGAACAATTAATTCAAATCATAAAAAAAACCGAGCCTCTCAGCCCGGTTTCATTTTCATATCGCTAAAGCATTGATCGATTATTTTCCAACTACCTTGATCAGCATGCCTTTATTAAGCTGATCTGTCAAGTGCATACCATTCAGAAGAGAAAGCTCTTCATATCGCTCCGTTGGCATTCCATAATACTTAAATGCTGCCTCTAAGGACATAGAATTTGGAATGGTTTTGATCTTTATAATGTCAGGTTTACGATTTAGCTTTTCCGAATCTCGCAATTCCTGAAAGTCTCTGATCGTGTTTGAAAAAATTGATTGATACGAGTTAAAATTAGCAGCATCTGTCACTCCCATCAGGCTGTAGATATTTCCTTCAAACTGAATAAGGGAAGATAGAACACGGATGGTAGCACCTTGCTCCTGTACCTGATCAGCAACCATGACTATAGCTGGCATTCTGTTGATGGTCTCCTTCTTGGATTCTACTAAAGTCAATTTATACTGCTCCAAAACTGCATTCGCGGCTTCCTCCAAGCTAGCTCCCGGAGCTAAGGTGAGGATCATGACTGCATCACCAGCCTTTGGTGCCATCTGAAACTGCTGTGGTGTATTTTGGTGACTCCAGGCTGTAGGGATTGGAAATTGGATTTTGAGTACAGGATGGTAAAAGGTGCTGTTCTCCACAAATCCTTGCTTTGGATCCGCTCCTACTATAATTCCGTCTATTTTCCTCAGGTAACTATCTCGGTTTACTGCAAATTCAGTCATTTTAGATTTTCGCTGCCATTCCAGCGCTAAGTTTTCGACAGTAGCATTTCTTTCTTCAGGAGAAGGGTGAGTCGAGAGAAACGGTGGAATTTCATCTGCGCCACTATTAGTCTGCTGTCTTTCCAGCGTTTCGAAAAAGTCTGCCATCTCAGTGGCATCATACCCGATTTGGGAAGAATAATCCACACCTAGCTCATCCGACTGTCTCTCCGCATCTCTACCAAATTTCAGTAATGCCAACTGCATTCCCTGGGAAAGCGGATCTACAAATTGGCCTAGCTCTGGGACTAAAATGATCCCTGCAATAAGGCCTAGCTGTCCAAGAAGCTGATTACGCTGCTGTATCACTGAGTGCCTAGCGGTGACGTGCCCGATCTCGTGACCTAACACCCCTGCAAACTCTGCTTCATTGTTGAAATGCGCCATGATCCCACGGGTAAAATAGACAAACCCACCAGGCACCGCAAAGGCATTAATCACAGGTGAATCCACAATTTTGAACTCATAGGCCAATTTTGGGCGATGGGAGATTGCCGCCATTTCATTTCCCTTCGTAGTGATAAATTCTTGGAGTTCTGGATCTTCATAAAGACCAAAAAAGGCGATAATTTCAGGATCCGACTGCTGCCCCATGGCAACTTCCTGAGCTTCAGACATCAAAACAAGTTGCTTTTTTCCTGTGACAGGATTGATTGCACAGGAACTTAAACCCAAGAGTATAAATGCTGAACAGAGGCTGAGGTAATTGTTGAAAGTTCTCATATGATGATAAGTTTGGCGGCTATAATTTAATGAGATATGGAAAATTTCATTCCAATTAATTTTGCAAAGGAAAGTTTCCCTTCGACACGGGTAATTAATTGATTCTTTTCCAAAAATCAACTGAACAGGTAAGATGAGCAGTTCTATACTATTTCCTTTTGTGAGTCACGAAGGGAGACATTAAAAAGAACACGAACGGGCGTTTTGAAAACTGTAAGTGGAGACACTCACGGCGGCAAGAATAACTATTCCTTCGCGTTTTCTTTGTGGTCTTTGTGGCTAAAACTAAAAAAACCGAGCCTCTCAGCCCGGTTTTTACTTTTATATCAATTTGGAATTAATCGACCAAAGACACCGTGACAGCATCACCCTCTTTAGTCACTTTAGCAACTCCTTTGCCTGTCAAGCCTTTTATCGCTGCATCCCATTTCTTTCCACTTAGTCCAGCTTTTCTTTTTAGGTCGGCTAAAGCCCCCAACTAAGCTTAGTCCAAGCGTTGACCTGGGTGAAGTTTGTAACTTCACCCCTCTATCCAAATCAATTTGTAATTGATATTGCTAGAAGAAGTTCAAGCCCTTCAGGCTTGACCATATCTCATGCAAACTTATCGTTTTCCATGGGTTGCACCCATGGCTATTCATAGTTCGACTGCTTCGCAGTCCTTCCCCTAACAGTATTTATCAAGTAGCATAATATAAAATGAGAACGACCACGAAGTGGTCAAACCTCTCAATAGCCCTCGGTGGAACCGGGGGTAAAATATCCAATGTTTGTTTTCGTACGACGGTGAAGCCGTCTAACTATTGCAATCCCTAAGTTACAAATCCCTCCGTACCTCTCCGCGTCACAACTCCGCGCGCCCTGCGGTTTAATCCACCGGAGGCTGAAAACAAAAAAACCGAGCCTCTCAGCTCGGTTTTTACTTTTATATCGACTTGGAATCAATCTACCAAAGACACCGTGACAGCGTCACCGTCTTTCGTCACTTTAGCAACTCCTTTGCCTGTCAAGCCTTTTATCGCTGCATCCCATTTCTTTCCGCTTAGTCCAGCTTTTCCTTTCAGGTCTACCAATCCAACAGGAGATTCTGCTTTCAGCAATTCGAAGATTCCTTTTTCCTCCTCAGTCATTTCCACCTGCTTTTTCTCAGGTCTCATCTGCGGGAAGAAGAGCACTTCCTGTATGGTGGTATTATTTGTAAGTAACATGGTCAGACGGTCTATCCCGATACCCAAACCTGAGGTAGGCGGCATGCCGTACTCCAAGGCACGAAGGAAATCCTCATCCATCGCCATCGCTTCGTCATCACCTCTTTCTGCCAGCTTCAACTGATCTTCGAAGCGCTCACGCTGATCGATTGGGTCGTTTAGCTCGGTATAGGCATTTGCGATTTCTTTTCCATTCACAAATAGCTCAAAACGTTCTACCAAACCTGGTTCAGTTCTATGCTTTTTCGCCAAAGGCGTCATCTCAATAGGATAATCCGTGATGTAAGTCGGTTGGATCAAGTTGGCTTCTACCTTCTCACCGAAGATCTCATCCACCAATTTGCCTTTGCCCATAGTCGCATCAGTATCTATGCCCATCTCTGCGCAAACCTTACGAAGGCCTTCCTCATCCATCTTGCTCACGTCGATACCAGCATATTCCTTGATGGAATCGTACATGGTCAATCTTCTGTATGGACCAGCAAATTCAATCTCATTTTTGCCTACAGTAAGTTTGGTTTTGCCATGAATCGCTTCAGTCACCTGCTCGATCAGTTCTTCCACCATTTCCATCATCCAGATGTAATCTTTGTAGGCTACATAGATTTCCATAGAAGTGAATTCAGGATTGTGCGTACGGTCCATGCCCTCGTTACGGAACATTTTACCAAATTCATACACCCCATCAAATCCACCTACGATCAATCTTTTCAGATACAACTCATTCGCAATTCTCAGGAAAAGCGGCATATCCAAGGTATTGTGATGTGTATCAAATGGACGGGCAGCAGCTCCACCATGCACAGCCTGTAGAATTGGAGTCTCCACTTCCAGCCATCCGTGATCGTCAAAATAGCGACGCATCTGAGTGATGATTCTGGAACGAGTGATAAAGGTCTTCTTCACCTCAGGGTTCACTGTCAAATCCACATAGCGCTGACGGTAACGCATCTCAGGATCTGTAAATCCATCGTGTACATTTCCGTCCTCGTCCCTTTTCACCACAGGAAGTGGCTTCACAGATTTGGAAAGCACCGTCAACTCAGTCACATGAAGCGAAATCTCTCCTGTCTGAGTAGTAAAAATATACCCTTTCAAGCCTAGGAAATCACCTATTCCTAATAGCTTTTTGAATACTGTATTGTATAAAACTTTGTCTTCGCCTTCGCAGATATCATCGCGACGCACATAGAATTGTAGACGGCCTGTAGCATCCTGGATTTCTCCAAAGGAAGCCGAACCCATAATTCTACGACTCATCAGGCGACCAGCGATCGAAATACTCTTGTAGTCATTCTTTCGATTTTCATAGTTCCGATGAATATCCTCCGATGTGACATTGATCGGGAATGCCTCAGCTGGATAAGGGTTGATCCCAAGCTTCATCAATTCTTCCCGGTCTTTCCGACGTTCAATTTCCTGTTCGCTTAAAAGTTGCATTCTATATAATTTGAAATTTATAATTCCTTTTTTTATTGTCTGGTGTCCGATGTCCGATGCTTGTCGCATTCCTTCAACCTTTCACCTTTCTACCTCACACTATTTACTTCTATTCAATCTTCTGGGCTTCGACTCCGTAGCCAATGAAGAATTATGATTTTCACAGCAAACCGTGTCAGTCCGAGCGGAGTCGAGGACAATAATTTTATTTACCTTAAAGAGGCTTCGACTTCGCTCAGCCCGACACCATCATTGCCCTTATTTAATTTATCTTACCCAGTCTGACAACACTTTAGATACTGGACCTAATAGTAATTGCGACTGATCACTGAGACTGACCTCTGATCACTTACTCTTCTTCCGTCTTTTTATCTCCTTCTTAATCAAGGAAAACTCCCGACTGCTTTGCCCCGCAATACTGGAATTCTCAGAAGCTCTTCTGATCAGATAAGGCATTACCTTTTCTACTGGCCCATAAGGCACATATTTCAATACTTTATATCCAGCGTCAGCCAGATTAAAAGAGATATTATCACTCATTCCAAGGAGCTGCGCAAAGTATACACGGTCAGAATCCTTAGCTATGCCTTGCTTCTCCATAAGATCCACAACAAGGTAATTACTTTCTTCATTGTGAGAACCCGAGACTAAGTAAACTCCATTCTCTATGCAAAACTGAACACCGAGATTGTAATCCTGATCCGTTGCAGCTTTGTTTGGCTGAATAGGACTGGGATAGCCCAGTTCCTTCGCACGATCAGCCTCTTTCTCCATGTATGCACCACGAACCAATTTCGCTCCTAAGAGAAAACCTCGTTCCTTAGATAGCTTAAGAGCTTCTTTCAGTCTGCTCAGCATATCGTGTCGATACATTTGATAGGTATTGTACACGATGCAGGTCTCTCGGTTATACTTCTCCATAGCCTCGTAAGCCAAGTTATCGATAACATCCTGAAACCAAGACTCCTCTGCATCTACTAATATTTTTATCCCTTTCTGAAAAGCCGCATTGCACAATTGATCAACTCGGTTTTTCATTCTTTCGAAAGCAAGACTTTCATCATTCGAAAGAGATTCTCCCGCCTGCACTTTCATCATTATATGGTAATCTCCAAGTCCTGTCACTTTGAAAACTGCAAAGGGCAAGGATGATTGATTCTCTGCTTTCTCAATAGTTTTCAGAATCTCCGCACATGTCTGATCATAGCTTGCTTCATCCCCTTTTCCTTCTACAGAATAATCAAGGGTAGATTTCACACCAAATCTTGCCAAATCTTGGGCAGCTGTTGTGCTTTCTGCAATTGTCTCACCACCGCAGAAATGTCCAAACATCGTGTGCTTCATAATTCCTTTGATAGGCAAATGAAGAGCAAAACCGATTTTGGTCATTGCAATCCCTAGCTCGGAGACAAACTTGTTGTTCAACATGGCAAAAACTCGGTACATATTCCTAAGTTCTGCATCACTTTTTGAGGCAAAGGCAACCTTTAAATTCTCAAAAGAAATATTGGGTCTGGAGGGCATAGTCCTGAAATAAAGCTGCAAAGATATTAAAAAAACTCCTTTCGCTTTCCTTTTGTTCGGATAAATGACATGAGGAATAGCCCCCTGAAACAGGCGGAAGTTAGGGTTTTGAAGAGGGATACTCTATCTCTCATTTTGGTCTCCCGTCTTCTTTCTTCTATTTGTTCAATAGAAATATCATTTCTCCTTACCTGCCTCTACCCTTTTTAAATTATTCGAAAAAAAATTCTAAGGGCTTTCTGAAACATATTCAAATGAAAATCAAAATATAATTCTGAATGCAGCTATAATTTTATCAAGATTTACGAATTTTCAATGAATTGCCTGAATTGGTGATGATTAAATAATGTAATGGATGTAAAATTAATTTTGTTTTTAAAAATCACCACTTTACATTTGACACATGATTAACACAGCAGCGACATATTTTAGCTTCTTTTACTTTTACTTTCGAAGACAAAATCGAATCGGAGTTGTGTATTGCCTAGCCAAAAACTAAAAAGAAAATATAACACATAAAGCCCGATTCGAAAGAGTCGGGCTTTTTTTATTTAAAGCTCAGTAATTATGAAAGAACACAAGCAAATCAAGGACTGGGGTCTAGGACTCACAGGACCAACCATCATCGCAGGCCCTTGCTCTGCAGAGTCTCCAGAGCAGATCGAGCAGATCTGTATCGAGATGAAGGAAAACAACGTCATCCCTTCTATGTTCCGTGCCGGAATCTGGAAGCCAAGAACTAGACCGGGAAGCTTCGAAGGTATAGGAGAAGAAGGATTGAAGTGGATGGAGATCGTTCGTCATCACTTGAACATCCCTATCACGGTAGAAGTAGGAAATGCAGCTCACGCTGAAATCGCTCTTAGAAACAACGTGGATGTGGTTTGGGTAGGCGCAAGAACTACTGTAAACCCTTTCGCTGTACAGGAAATTGCTGATGCATTGAAAGGCACAGACATCCCAGTGATGGTGAAAAACCCAATGAACCCAGATCTTGATCTATGGATAGGAGCATTGGAAAGATTCCACGCAGTGGGTTTGACTAAATTGGCAGCTATTCACAGAGGTTTCTCTGATGCTTACGACAAGCGTTATAGAAACAAACCAAACTGGTCTATGCCTATGCACTTGAAGCGCGTATGGACTGGAATGGAAGTAATCAATGACCCTTCCCACATCGTAGGAAAGAGAGATGGAATCCTTGAGATCTCTCAAAAAGCGATGAACTTCGGACTTGATGGATTGATGATCGAAACACACCACGATCCTGACAATGCATGGTCTGATGCTAAACAGCAGGTAACTCCAGCTCGTTTGAAAGAAATTTTGGATGCGATTGACTTCAAAAAACCATTGGAATCTGAGCAGCCAAGTGAGCGTCTAAACGACTTGAGAAGAGCTGTTGACCACATGGATGATCAATTGCTGGATATTCTTCAGGAAAGATTCGCAGTGATCGACCAGATCGGTGCACATAAGAGAGAGCATCACTTACCCGTATTTCAGTCTGATCGCTGGAAAGATGTAATGGAAAGCCGTACTCAAAAGGGCGTGGCTAAGAATCTTAGCGAGAAATTCATGAAGGAGTTACTTTATTGTATCCATGAGGAGTCAGTAAAGCGTCAAGAGAAGCAGCTTAGAGAAGCTGATTCTGTAAAAAAGTAAATATATAATCACTGAGCTTATTCAAGTCTGAGGGGAAGGTTTCCTCTCCCCTTAGACTTTTTTATTCTAATTTTAGGCTCAGTAAATCCTACTCTTGTGAAGCCTATTATCTTTTCTGAAAATGCATCTGCAGATTTAACCGCTGTGCTCGGCGAGTTGAAATTCTCTAGTCTTTTTATTCTGACAGATGAAAACACAAAAATCCATTGCCTCCCGAGAATTGAAGAACTACTCCCTTCCAACACCACTTTTCTAACCATAGAACCTGGAGAAAAGAATAAAACCATCGCTACCTGCATGCAAATCTGGGCTGCGATGACTGAAGCTCAGCTCGACAGAAAAGCGCTATTCTTAAATATAGGAGGCGGAGTACTCGGAGATATGGGCGGTTTTTGCGCTAGCATTTACAAAAGAGGAATACGCTTTATTAACATGCCTACTACCCTACTTTCGCAAGTAGATGCAAGTGTAGGCGGAAAATTGGGTGTGGATTTCCAAGGGTTGAAAAACCACCTCGGAGTATTCAATGAACCGGAAACTGTCCTAGTGGCTTCTGAGTTTTTGGAAACACTCCCACAGCAGGAAATACGATCAGGATATGCAGAGATTATCAAGCATGGATTGATTAAGGACAAGACTTATTTTGAAAGCTTGGATTTTGACAATTGGCAGAACTCCTATTGGTCGCCACTTATTCATCATTCGGTAAGCATCAAAAAAGAAGTAGTCGCTGAAGATCCGAAAGAGGCTGGATTGAGAAAAATCCTAAACTTCGGACATACCATTGGCCATGCATTTGAAACGTATTTTTTGGATGGCCCAAGACACTTACTACATGGAGAAGCTATCGCAGTCGGAATGATTTGCGAAGCTTGGCTCTCACACAAGAAATTAACCCTTTCGATAGCTGAACTTGAAACTATTCAAAGCGCACTTTTGAAAGTCTATGGCAAAATAGAAATCTTCGATACGGACCTTCCTGAAGTGCTGGATTTTTGCCTGCAAGACAAGAAAAACGAAGGGAAAGAACTGATGTTTTCCTTGCTCAATAAGATCGGAGATTGCACGTTCAATATCCCCATCACCCGCGAAGAAATCCGCGAGTCCATTGCCTATTACCAAAACCTTACACATTCCTAATTTCCCAGACTTTGAAAACCGAAACCATGGAAGTTCTTCACCTGGCTCAGAAATCCGACTTTTCCCCAACACATATTCCACTCCCTTCTTCCAAAAGTGAATCCAATCGAGTTTTGATTATCGATGCACTGACGGAAGGAAAAAACCAAATCAGCAATCTGGCCGAAGCTCGTGACACGCAGACGATGATCAGCTTGCTGAAAAAGAATCCGCCTCTTTATGATGTGTTGGACGCAGGCACGACGATGCGTTTTTTGACTGCTTATGCATCGATTACCAATCAAAATAAAATAATGACTGGCACTGCACGTATGTGCGAGCGACCAATCGGGATTTTGGTGGATGCACTGAGAACTGTGGGCGCAGAAATCCATTACTTGGGCGTAGAGGGTTATCCTCCTATGGCTATTCATGGACTTTCTGAGCAGAAAAGCGATAAAGTAAAAATCCGTGGAGACGTTTCCAGTCAATATATTTCTGCCATGCTGATGATCGCTCCTTTGCTGCCAAAAGGTTTGGAAATAGAATTAGAAGGTAAGGTTGGTTCTAGATCTTATATAGAAATGACTTTGGATACGATGTCTCAGTTTGGTATCAAATACAGCTGGGAGGAAAACAAAATCAAGGTTGCAAACCAAGCTTATCAGCCAACAACTTTCGCTGTAGAAAGTGATTGGTCCGGAGCAGGATACTGGTTCAGTTTGCTGGCTTGTGCTGATTCTGGAGAGTTATTTTTGGCAGGATTAAAAGAAAACAGTCTCCAAGGCGATGCCAAAGTGGTGGAAATCATGGCGCAACTTGGGGTAAAGAGCACTTTCCAGAATGGTGGTGTTTTATTGCAAAAGCAGGAAGTGACCGGATTGGAAACTTGGGATTTCACTCATTGTCCAGACCTAGCTCAAACTATCGCGGTGACCTGTGCTATTCTAGGACAGAACGCGACTTTCACCGGTTTGGAAAGTTTGAAAATCAAGGAAACGGATAGAATCTATGCCTTGCAGCAGGAATTGGCGAAGTTCAACGCTGACCTGAAAGAAATCGAACCTGAAGTTTATCAGGTAATCCCTTCGGTGACCATGCCAGCGGATGTGAAGATTCACACCTACGATGATCACAGGATGGCGATGGCGTTTATGCCTTTGCTTACCAAAACCAGAGTGAGCATAGAAGATCCTTCTGTCGTGGACAAATCTTATCCGAGCTTCTGGAAGCATTGCCAACTTGCAGGTATTTCTGTTCTCAACCAAGCTTAGAAATGACACAGCTCAAAATAGCAATCCAAGGAGTTCCTGGATCATTTCACCATCAAGTAGCACTACGCAACTTTGGCGAGGACATAGAAATCCTTGATTTCGACACTTTCCCTTCAGTTGCCAAATCTGTCGCAAATGGTGAGGCTGACTTCGGTATTATGGCAATTGAAAATTCCATTGCAGGAGCTATTTTCCCAAACTATGATCTGATAGATCGTTATGAATTGAGCATTCGTGATGAGTATTATCTTCCCATCGGACATCAATTCATGGCTCTACCTGGTCAAACCATTGAAGATATTACCGAGGTTCGCTCCCATCCCATGGCACTTTTGCAGTGCAAGGCTTTTTTTGCGCAGCATCCTCACATCAAACTCAAAGAAGATACGGACACTGCTTCTGTAGCACGGGATATTGCCGAAGGAAAACTGAAAGGCGTGGCAGCAATTGCTTCAAGTATAGCTGCAGGAATCTATGGAATGGAGATCATTGCTCCCGATATTCAAACGATAAAAAACAATTTCACTCGCTTTATCATTCTTCAAAAAGAGCCTTTAAAACCTTCTACGAGTGTAAATAAAGCTTCTACCAAAGTCACTATTCAAAATCAAAAAGGCGGCCTCGCAAAGCTGCTAACTTTGATCGCTGACAATGAGATAGACCTGAGTAAAATCCAGTCAATCCCTGTGATCGAAAAACCTTGGGAATATGCATTTTTCATAGACTTGGTTTTTGAAGATTACACAGTTTACAAGAACACAATCGAAGAAATCCAACGTAATTTCGGAGACGTAAAAATCATCGGTGAATATATAAGCAGAAAATAATGAAGGGTTTCGCAGATAGAATTTCGACCGTGGAGGAATATTACTTTTCCGCCAAACTCCGTGAAGTCAATCAATTGATTGCCGACGGAAAACCCATTATCAATCTTGGAATTGGCAGCCCAGATCTAGCTCCAGACAAGAAGGTAACTGAAGCATTGAAAAACACCGCCGATAATCAACAATCACATGGATATCAGACTTACATCGGTATCCCGGAATTGCGTGCCTCAATAGCTCATTATTATGCTGAGTCATATGGCGTCAACTTAAATCCAGCCAAAGAAATCCTTCCAATGATGGGTTCAAAGGAAGCGATCATGCATTTGAGCATGACTTTTTTGAATCCTGGCGATCAAGTATTAATCCCAGATCCGGGCTATCCTACTTACGCTTCGGTCACCAAATTAGTCGGTGCAGAAGCCGTTTATTACTCCCTGGATCTAGCGAAAAAAGGCAGACCAAACTTGGAGGAATTGGAAAACTCTGATTTGAGCAAGGTGAAGATCATGTGGATCAATTATCCGCACATGCCTACTGGAGCACCGGGAAGCAGAGAGATTCTTAAAGAACTGGTGGCTTTTGCCCAAAATCATGACATCATTCTGCTTCACGACAATCCATATAGCCATATCCTGACCAAAGAACCTATCAGTATTTTATCCATTCCTGGTGCAAATGAAGTGGCGATGGAGTTGAATTCGCTCAGCAAAACGTTCAACATGCCTGGCTGGAGAGTTGGGATGTTGCTAGGAAGAGCGGACTGGATTTCAGAAGTATTGAAAGTCAAAAGCAACATGGATTCCGGGATGTTTTTGGGAATTCAAAAAGGCGCAATTGCAGCATTGAATCTCGGTGAGTCTTGGTTTTCTGACTTGGAGCATGTCTATCAAAGTCGCAGAAAACTCGTTTGGAAGCTTGCTGACAAATTAGGCCTTAGCTATTCTACTACTGACTCTGGGCTTTTCGTTTGGTGCAAAGTACCGGATGGAAAAACTGCAGATGAGTTAGTCGATGAGTTATTGTACGAGAAAAACATATTTATCACACCCGGAAAAATCTTTGGTTCACAAGGAGAAGGCTATGTGAGATTTTCACTTTGTATGCCCGAATTCAAGATTTTGGAGGCAATTAATCGAATTAAAATTTAAGCTAGTATGCAAAAGTTACACATTATCGGTTTGGGACTTCTTGGAGGTTCTTTCGGCTTGGCAGCCAAAAACAAATTTGAGAACCTTGTCATCACCGGTTACGATTCCAGTGAGAAAAACCTGCAAGACGCGCTTAACCTTGGAATCATCCAGGAGGCAAAAGAAGCTCCAGATGCAGATACTGATATTGTGATTTTGGCTACACCGGCAGATACCCTAAGTGATTTGCTTCTAAAAACGCTTGATCAAATTGGCGAAAACACCTTGGTTTTTGACGTGGGTTCTACCAAAGCAAAACTCTGTACACTAGTCGCTGATCACCCAAAGAGAAAGCAATACCTAGCAGCTCACCCTATCGCAGGGACTGAGTATTCGGGACCAAACGCAGCGTTTGCAGATTTACTTGATAGAAAAGTAACGATCATCTGTGAACTTGAAAAAACAGATCTACAACTCAAGGAAAAGGCTTATGAGCTTTTTGATGCGCTCAATCTGAAACTGAGATTTATGGATGCGGAAGAGCATGACCGTCACTTGGCGTTCGTCTCTCACCTATCTCACATCTCTTCTTTTATGTTGGGAAAAACTGTCTTGCAGAAAATGGAAGATGAGAAAAACATCTTCGACATGGCAGGTTCAGGCTTCTCCTCCACTGTGCGATTAGCGAAATCAAGTCCAGCAATGTGGGCTCCTATATTCACGGAAAATAAGGATAATATCTTGTCTGCTTTGGACGGTTATATTTCGAATCTTTCTGCTTTCCGTGAAAAAATTGCCGCAAGCGATGGACAAGCATTATCCGATGATATGACGGAAATCAATAAGATCAGAGATATTCTGGATTTGGAAAAATAAGTTTATTTCGAATCTTGGATATATGATTTTGGATTTATAGGAGTGCCATTTATAGTAATACAGGTGGCGTTTTATTTTTTCATAGAAATAGATATTAAAGATCTGAAAATCAAATTCATGAACTGTTTTTCAACTTTTACTCGTTAATTCAGTATATTCCTATGGATTTAAAACCATCAAATACGAATAAAATGACACTTCAATATATTCAAGATAAAGAAGGAAAAACTACGGGAGTTATAATTCCAATCAAAGAGTGGCAGTCTCTAAAAGAAAAGTATTCTGAGTTGCAAGAAGAAGTAGAGCCCTCAACTGAATTAATGTCTTGGCAAAAAAAAATCTTAGACGAGCGTATTTCAGAGTATTTCGATGATCCGGAAAATGTAGGCGATTTTGAAAGAACGCTAGACGATATTGAAAAGAGTTTATGAAATTCATTTTTGTAGACAATGCTAAAGTCAATTCTGACATTAAAAAAGCTGTTGCCTACTATAATGACATTAACCCCAAATTAGCCAAGCAATTTTTATCCAGAATACGAGAAGCTAAATCACGCATTTCTCAATCTCCAGAGGCTTTCCAAATAAAGTATAACCAAGTTAGAACGGTTTTATTAAATCAATTTCCCTACCATATTCACTACCTAATTGATTCCTCGAAAAACAGGATAGTAATTCTTGCTATTATTCATTCGCATCAGAATTCTCAAGATTACACGATCAGGTAAGAATAAGTTGTGTATGAATCCGTATTTTCACCCCAATCAAACCTAAACCTAATACCTATGAAGTACTTTTTAAGTATAGCACTCCTCCTTATTTCCCTAGCGGGATTTTCTCAATCCAGTGATCGCTGGACCACAGTAGAAACAGCCAATGAACCTCTTGTTCGGCATGAAAACTCATTTGTCGAATGCGATGGAAAGTTCTATCTACTTGGCGGTAGAGGAATCAAACCGATCGAAGAATACAATCCCAAAACCAATACCTGGAAAACTTTGGCGATGGCACCGATGGAGTTTTCTCATTTCCAAGCCATCTCTTTCAATCATGAAATCTATGTCATCGGAGCATTAACAGGTGGCTATCCGCACGAAACACCTATTGCAAACTTTCTGATTTTCAACCCAAAGACAAATACCTGGAGAGAAGGAGCCGAAATCCCTGAAGATAGAAGAAGAGGTTCAGCAGGGGTATTTACACGTGGAGACAAAATCTACCTTGTTTGTGGGATTGTCGATGGACATTACGCAGACTTCGTGCCTTGGTTTGATGAGTACGACACTAAAACTGGCAAATGGACAGTTCTTCCAGATGCCCCAAGACCTAGAGATCACTTCGGTGCGGTACTAGTCGAAGACAAAGCTTATGTAGCTGGAGGTAGAACTTCCCATGCTGAGATAGGAAAAGTACTGGATTTAGTGATTCCTGAAGTTGATTTCTTTGATTTCAAGACCAATACCTGGAGCACCGTAGAAGCAGGTTTACCGACACCAAGAGGTGGAACTTCTTCGATTTCAAAAGGCCCTTTTTTGGTTGTAATGGATGGCGAAAGCACGGTACAGCAGTCTTCACATGCTGAAGTAGAAGTCCTAGACACGAGAACTGGCAAATGGTCAAGCTTACCGAGTTTGAACCAAGGACGTCATGGAACTGGAGTTATTTATTATAAAGGAAAAATCTATGTGGCAGCTGGAAGTGCTAATCGTGGTGGCGGGCCGGAACTCAATGACATGGAGGTTTTAGAGTGGAAGTAAGGATTTCGGATTTTTGATATCGGATTGGTTATTTGAAAATTGATTATTGAAGATTGGCAATTGATCATTTCACCTTTGTTTCCTTAATTTCTCTTAACTGAAATCTGCTTCCTCAATTCTGGCTTTCATTTTGAATAGATACTAAGGAAACTAACATTATACATATGAAAAACTACTTAACTATACTATTTGCCTTATTGCTTGCAGTGCCGGTTTTTGCTCAGGACAACATGACTGTTCCTTTGATCGAAGTAGAAGGATTTAGCGAGCGAAAGATCGCCCCAGATGAGGCTACATTTCAGATCAATCTGGAAGAAAAAGCAATGAAAGTAACCGATGCAGTGAAAGTGCTGAACAAAAAAACTCAACTGCTTGCGGATGCATTGAAGAAAGCTAAGATCAAGGATTATAAATTGATCGCAGATAATTACGCTGTGGACGTCAATCGAATTTACCGAACTGGTGTTTCTCGGGATTCAGGTTATGTTGCCCGTCAATCACTACGAGTGGTTACAAGCAGTAAGAATGAGGACTTAGAGAAAATCGTAGAAGCCATTCAAGGTGCTGGAGATATGAGTTACAATTTGAATTTCCAGATTTCTGAAGCCACACAAAAGTCACTTGAAGACGCATTGCTTACCGAAGCACTGAAAAATGCCGAAAGTAGAGCACAACTTATTGCGCAGACTTTGGGTATCAGAACCATTAAAGTTCATAGAGTTTCTTTGGAATCTCAGCCAGTTACCTATGCTTACTCAAAAATGGAAATGATGCGAACAAGTGCAGATTCTGCCCCTGCGCCACCTTTGCTTAATCCTGATGAACAAAGTATTCAGAAGCGAGTATATGTGAAATACACCTATTAAAGCAAGGCCGCGAAAGCGGCCTTCTTCATGACTTTTTTAGCTCAACTCATTCATTTAACTCATCATATACTATTCTCATGAAAGATTTCGAAATCCGGAATAAACCCCGCGTTCATGCTGCCATCGAAGCAAAGTGTCAGGAAATAGGTTTTACTATGCCCTCTGATCTTTACATAGGAACCCTTCTAAAAACCCTTATTTCCAGTAAGCCTTTTGGGAATTTCCTAGAACTTGGGACAGGGATTGGTCTTTCTCTATCCTGGATGGTGGATGGTTTGGATGATTGCGGACATATCATTTCTATCGATAACGACCCGAAGTTAACCACCATTGTCAATCAGCTTTTTAGCTTGGATTCACGAGTTGAAATACTTTGCCAAGACGGTACTGAGTGGATTAAGAATTATAAAGGAGACAAATTCGATTTGATTTTTGCAGATGCTTGGCCAGGAAAATACAGCGATTTGGATGAAACTCTTGCCTTGCTGAAAGTTGGCGGAATCTATGTCATCGATGATATGGACCCACAACCAAATTGGCCAGAAGGTCATGCCGAGAAAGCTGAGAAATTGGTCGAAGCATTAGAGAAAAGAACCGACTTCAATATGACTAAGATGAATTGGTCAACAGGTGTGATATTGATGACTAAAATTCAGTAACAAACAAATCAATCTCACTTCTTCCCATTCTGTATTTAACGGTTAAGCGCAGCGTATTTCAAGCTATTGAAATACGCTGCGCTTTTTTTACAACACCATTAAATAAATGAAAAAGGTAATTACGCCAATCGCTAAACCTATTATAAAAACCGTGTAGGCGTGCGCCAGTAAGGTGTATTTTCTATTCAAAACCTTCCCTTGATAGTAAAGAGAAATTGCCATCTGCTCCTGCACTTGCTTCTTTGAAGGTAATATTTGGTCTAGCTGCTCCAAATACTCAGTTAAGGAAAAATTAGAGCTAACTCCGAAAAACATCATACTCGACTTTTCCTCATCATTGTGCCCATTTTTTTTGCCCAACACCTTCGGCCTTGCTGCCTGTACAGCCAGTATAGTAGATATGAGACAGGTGGTCAATAATATTACAATTGGAACCAGGGTAATAGTCTTCTGATAATCCAATTGATGAGAAATAGAACCATATCCAATAATTGCAACTACAGATGAGATCACCAGAGCATTAATGCTGATGACTATATTGGCCTTATTGTCTGCAATTTGAAGCAGGTTACAATTATTCATAAAAGTCACCCGAAAAAATGTCTGCTGTGCTCGTTCGGTTTTATCTTTTTTGGGCTCTAAAAATTCCTCCATTATAAAAACTTTTGTGAACACATAATTTACACAATAATTCTTCAAGAAACCTTAAGTAGCTGAGAGAGTTTCAATTAGCCATTCCTTACCAAAACCATAACAAAAAGGAAATCATAGAAACCTTATACCAAATGGAAAAAGTCGCTATACTTAAACCATAAAAAACCCGCGTAATGAACGATTCGAGAAGAGAATTTTTAAAGAAAGCAGCCTTAGTCACAGGCGGAGCAAGTATCTGGAGCTCCATGCCAATGGCAGTGCAGCGTGCAATGGCTATTCCTGCAGTGCCGGGAACTACTTTTTATGATGCTGAGCATGTGGTAATGCTAATGCAGGAAAACCGATCGTTTGATCACTGCTTTGGTACTATGAAAGGTGTTCGTGGATTCAATGACCCAAGAGCAATATCACTTCCTGATCTAAACCCTGTTTGGCTGCAGCCTGATAAAGACGGAAATAGATTCGCTCCTTTCCGATTTGACATCAAGGACACCAAAGCTACCTGGATGAGCGGAACTCCACATTCTTGGGAGAATCAAGTTGACGCGAGAAATGAAGGGAAGTACAACAATTGGATTGAAGCGAAAAGACCAGGAAAAGAATACTACGATCTGCCTTTAACTATGGGCTTTTACAGTCGCGAAGACCTTCCTTTCTACTACGCACTAGCTGATGCCTTCACTGTATGCGATCAACACTTTTGCGCAGCACTATGTGGTACTACAACCAATAGAAGTTATTTCTGGACCGGAAAAACTCATGGAGCCGATGGAGAAAAGGCAAAAGTTCGGAACGGAGAATTGACCTACGGGAAAGAAGGAAATTGGAAAACTTTTCCTGAGCGATTGGAGGACAACGACATCTCTTGGAAAGTTTACCAAAACGAATTGAGCATCACTTCGGAATTGGATGGAGAGGCTGAATCGCTTTTGGCAAATTTCACTGATAATAACCTAGAGTGGTTCTCCCAATTTGGTGTGCGCTTCAATCCGGCACATTACCTTTTTCTCCAAAAAGTAGAAAAGGCACTTCCTTCTGAAATAGCTAAACTCAAAGTAAACCTAGCCAGCAATCCTTCCAACCTGGAAGAGCTGCAAAAGGAATTGAAGGAAAAAGTAGAGAAACTCGCATATCTGGGAGAATATCTCAAAAAATGGAATGCAGCCGAATTTGAAAAGCTCTCAGATCATGCTAAAAGTCTTCATAAAAAAGCTTTCCAAACGAACTCTGGAGATCCTGACTATCATCAAACTGAAAAACTTTCTTACCAGGAAAATGGAGAAGATCGGGAAACAATTATCCCAAAAGGAGATATTCTTCATCAGTTCCGAAAGGATGTCAACGAGGGCACATTGCCTACTGTCACTTGGCTAGTAGCTCCGCAGAAATTCTCTGATCACCCAAGCGCTCCTTGGTATGGCGCATGGTACGCCTCTGAAGTGATGAATATTTTGACGGAAGATCCTGAAGTATGGAAAAAGACGATCTTCATCATCAATTACGATGAAAATGACGGCTATTTCGATCACGTCCCTCCTTTCGTCCCACCAAGTCCATACAAGCCAAATGGAAAAATGTCTGCTGGTCTTTCGAGTGTTGGAGAATTTGTTACGGTAGAGGAAGAGATGAAAGCCGGGTTTAAACAAGAAGATTCTAGAACAAGTCCTGTTGGTTTGGGATATAGAGTTCCGCTCATTATCGCGTCGCCATGGTCACGTGGTGGCTGGGTGAATTCGGAAGTTTGCGACATCACTTCTACCATTCAGTTTTTGGAAAAATTCCTCACTAAAAAGACTGGAAAGAACATCGAGGAATCCAATATCAGTTCATGGAGACGAACTGTAAGTGGGGATTTGACTTCAGCTTTTAGACCTTATAATGGTGAGAAAATAACCCATGCAGAACCTGTAAATCAGGAGGAGTTTGTAAAGCAGATCTACAACGCCAAATTCAAAAACGTTCCTACCAACTTTATAAAGCTTACGGAAGAGGAAGCTAGAAAGGAAGCTGTAAACCAAGCTTCTTCATCTGTTTTTGCAACCCAAGAACCTGGCACTAAGCCTTCCAACGGCTTGAAATATGATTTGCACGCTGATGGTAAACTGAGTTCTGACGGGAAGAATTTTATTATCTCTTTCACTGCTTCTCAGGATGTTTTTGGAAAAGATGCCTTAGGATCAGCGTTTAATGTTTATGCTCCAGGCAAATACTTGAATCAAGAGACAACTGCATTTGAACCCGTAAAAACTTGGGCTTTTGCTGTGAAGTCAGGCGATAGCATCTCTTACGAGTGGCCTGTTTCTGAATTCGAAAATGGCCTTTACCATCTTAGAGTTTATGGGCCAAACGGTTTCTACAGGGAGTTCAAAGGTTCGTCTAATTCACAGAAGTTAGAACTGAGTGCCAAGCCAGTTTTCAAACAAAAGAATGTAACAGAGGAACTTGAACTAACAATAAAAAACCGTTCTGCTTCCAATTTGACTTTGCAGGCAACAGATGATGTCTATCAGATACTAAATAGGGAAATAAAAATAGCTGCAGGCGCCGAAGCAAGCTTTAAAATTGACACTAAAAAGCATAAAGGCTGGTATGAGGTCACACTTGCAGATAAAGCTCAGGATCTGAAAATCACCTATGCCGGAAGATTGGAAACAGGCAAAGACAGCATTTCAGATCCTCAGATGGGTAAGGTAATCTAGAGTGAATTGCCTTTTAGCTGCACTGACCTAATAGCATAAAGATTACCACAAATACCAAGATAGTTCCTAGGCATCCTCCACCTAGTTTGTAGGCACCATAGCCTGCTATTAGTCCTTTGAAGAGATTATTCATACGGGGGAAGTTTTAGTATAAAATGATTGCTATGGCTGCAATTCACAAGTTGTGCCATAGCAATTTTCATTTTTAAAGATCACGGTAAATCCAGAGGGCACTTCTTTAATAAATGGGTATGTTTCTGAGTGAAAGTGAAGACACTCAGTTTGAATTTCGCTTAAATAAATCCCCCTAGCCCCCTTTAAGAAAGGGGGAGTTGCCAAATCGGAACTTCTAACAATGACCTCAAAATTTGCTTTCGGTTAAACCTAGCACTTTTCATCACCTCCGTTTTTGAGTAAAAAATATCCCGTTTTGAGTTTAAAATCAATCCCCCAATTGAGTAGCATTTCATGTGTTTATAATTTGTTTTTTAGCTGTCACATGGAATCTCGCAAGGTTATAATCATCCCAGTGTGTGACGTTCTTCGTCATGCTCGATTTCATATGTCAGTCTGAGCTAAGTCGAAGGAAATAAATTATTACCTATATCCTCTTTTCTGCCAGTAAAGTGACAAAAGCTTTATAGGGTTTGGCAAACACTACTATTGAGGCTACATCGGTCTTCCGTCATCGGTCTTCCTGCCCTTAGATCAAAACACCAACAATCCGTGCTCTCTCAGTATTTCCCAAACTTCTGATTCTAGCATTTCTTCGAAGTCACCAAGCTGCGACTCGTAACTTTCCCGAATTGGCTTGAGCGTATTGAGCTTTTGCTCATAACCCACGGTATTCAAAAGTTCAGCAACCCATTGCCCCAAATCAAGCGGAAGCTCCATGGCGAAGTCTTCCTTTTTTCCTGAAAAAATCAACTCCGAAAGCTCATCATCTTCAAAAATCTGCAACTCAGGTTGAGCGCCTATCCATAGGATTCTATTTCGATCTTTATATTCAGGAGCTGGCTCATTCCTAATTTCATTTGCTATGTAATTCTTTGGGACTGTCGTCTTAGGAACTTTAGCCTCAAACCAGTCTTGGAGCGGCACATCAAAGCAGACTCCATGCATGTAATTGAAAAGTGATTTGCGAAGCCCTTCTCCAAAAATCTCATGATCGGCTCCAGTAGGATCATCATGAGGTAGGTCGTTATTGGCAAAAGAACCTGCATTAGGCATCAGATTGACCGCTCCAAAGGACTTCGGATCTAAGCCAACTGGGCTGTGTGCCGTCATGGCGAATCGGTGCCAAAAACCGGATTGTATCACTCCAGCCTGAATCAACTGTCTCACCATTTCCAGGGAATCAATGGTTTCCTGAGCCGTTTGGGTAGGGAAACCATACATCAGGTAAGCATGAACCATGATTCCCGCTTGGGTAAAATGGTTGGTCACCTGCGCAACTTGGGAAACCGTCACGCCTTTCTTGATCATCTCTAACAAGCGATCTGAGGCAACTTCCAAACCACCTGAAACGGCAATACATCCTGACGCTCTGAAGAGCCTACAAAGATCAGCCGTAAAATTACTTTCGAAGCGGATATTCGTCCACCAAACCACGGAGAGTTCCCTACGAAGAATCTCTATTGCCAGATCCCGCATCAAAGCCGGCGGAGCTGCTTCATCTACAAAGTGGAATCCATTCTCGCCCGTCTGAGCGATAATCTCTTCTATGCGATCGCACAAAATGGAAGCAGTGATAGGCTCATATCTGCCAATATAATCTAGCGACACGTCGCAAAAGGTGCATTTCCCCCAGTAACAGCCGTGCGCCAGCGTCATCTTATTCCAGCGTCCATCCGACCAAAGTCTATGCATGGGGTTGGCAACTTCGATCACTGAGAGGTAATCCCGGATCAGCAAATCAGAGTAATCAGGAGTTCCCACCTCACGCTGGGAGACATCTTTGACAGCGTTGCTATTGCAATACGTCACTTTACCATCAATTCTGGTAAAGGTTCGCTTCAAATCAGCAACCGGTAGCTGACCATCCAGATGTTCGAGCAACAGCTTAATCGGCGCTTCCCCATCATCTAAAACTATAAAATCTATGTAATCAAAAACCCGAGGTTCTTTCAGGGAACGTAGCTCGGTATTTGGGTATCCCCCTCCCATCCAAAGCACCAACTCAGGATGGTGTTTTTTGAGGTATTGCCCGCATTTGAAAGCACCATAAAGATTGCCAGGAAAAGGAACTGAAAACGCAACGGAAGTCGGTTTGTACTGTTGGATCTTTTGCTCCAGCAAGTCACAAAGCAGGTCGTCAATCAAACCGGATTCCTGATGAAGCGCATCATGCATTTCATCAAAAGAATTGGCTGACATTCCCAATCGCTCAGCATAGCGGCTAAAGCCAAAATGTGGATCAATCTGCTCAGTGATCAGATCTCCGATATCTTCCAGATAAAGCGTCGCAAAATACCGCGCCTTATCACGAATGCCAAGCGTACCAAAAGCCCATTCCAGATCATCCAATTGCTCGAAACGACTTGCCTCAGGCAGGTAATCTCCCTCAGCAATTCGGTACGCCAGCGTAGGATTTCTATCCTGTAGAAAAGCAATCACAGGATCTATGGTTTGCAGGTAGTTAGCCTTCAATCGTACGATTCTAGCCGTATTATCAGACAAATCAGGTTCGTTTGCTTCGATCTCCTGGAAGATTTTCTTCAAGCCTGCCTTAGAAAAAAGCTGCAAAATCACTTCAATTCCCAAATCAACCTGATTGGATTCTACACCGATCTGATTGAGGTATCCTTTCAGATAGGCCGTCGCAGGATAAGGCGTATTAAGCTGAGTAAAAGGCGGGGTGATGAAGAGTATTTTTGAAGCCAAAATGTTATGTCGGTGATTTGGGTCTGCAATTTCGCAAGAATAGTTAAGTATTGAGTGATTATCCTAATCGGATAGCTATCGGATGATGCCAGAATCTATCTTCGCTTTGCGTGGCTGGACGGAAGACGGGTGACCGGTGACCGATGTAGCCTCAACGTTAGCATTTCCCAAATCCTATTATGCTTTTATCACTTGAAAAGTGAGATCTATATGAAGCAATAATTCAATGAATTATAAATACAAGTCTCCTTCTAACTCTAAAGCAACTTCTGGAAATGGAGCAACTCCCCCTTTATTTCAAAGGGGGTTAGGGGGATTTAAAACTCACCACCTTTTCTGTATTTGAATAAGTAAACTCTAAAATCCAAAGTAATCTAACCCTCTCATCCTATACAGAAATTACACGAACGCACATTATTGAATCTGACATTTTAGTAAATTACACAACTAGCCATAAAACCAAAACCATGCAAGAACTTAAAAAAGAAGACATCAATCAGGAGGTTTTCGACCTCTATGATGCCTATGCTCACAATAAGCTGGAGCGCAGACAATTCATCGAAAAACTATCCGCTTATGCCGTCGGTGGTGTAACGGTCGCAGCACTCATGAGTGCGATGATGCCAAATTACTTGGACACACGCACGATTAAATCCGATGATCCGCGTCTTGCTTCGGACTACATCATGTATGATTCTCCAAAAGGCGGAGGAAAAATCAAAGGGCTATTATCCACCCCAACTGGAACTTCTGGAAAAGTCCCTGGAGTGGTAGTAGTTCATGAAAATCGCGGGCTGAATCCTTACATAGAAGATGTAGGAAGAAGAACTGCTGTAGCTGGATTTATTTCTTTAGCTCCAGATGCGCTAACTCCACTTGGCGGATATCCAGGCAATGATGACGAAGGCCGGGAAATGCAGAGCAAAAGAAATAGAGACGAAATGCTGGAAGATTTCATTGCTGCTTACGAGTATTTGAAGGCACATCCAGATTGCAATGGAAAGGTCGGTGTAGTAGGATTTTGCTTTGGAGGATGGATATCAAATATGATGGCCGTCCGCATTCCAACTTTAATGGCTTCAGTTCCTTTCTACGGAGGTCAGCCATCTGCAGAAGAAGCAGCTCAAATCAAATCACCGCTTATGCTTCAGTACGCAGGACTGGACGAGCGGGTAAATGCAGGCTGGCCAGCTTATGAAAAAGCACTGGATGCGAATAATGTGGAAAATCAGGCATTCATCTATCCAGATGTGAATCACGGATTTCATAATAATACCACGCCGAGATACGATGAGGCTGCGGCGACTTTAGCTTGGGATAGAACCATAGGGTTCTTTAAGGAGAAACTGGGGTAAGTACCTACTAGAAATAAACGGAGTGCTGAGAGGCGCTCCTTTTTTTTGTTCTGTTAATAATCTTCTACTCATTAGTGAGAAGAAAACAGATGTTTTGACTGGTTGAGAATCATTCAAAAAAAAAAAATGGGCAGGGAACAAATATCGTTTTATAGGTTGGCCGTTTTTCAATCTTTTGATATTTTTAACTAGATTATAAATTGTATCTGATTTTTAGACAAGACATTTAATATGGTATTAGTAAGGAAAAATGTGATACTCTTGTTATTACTCTTTAGCCAATTTAGCTTGCTATATGGGCAGGATTCGGCCTTCAAGGGCAAGATTATTGATAGTCAAACAGCTCTTCCTGTTCCTTTTGCGAGTATTAAAATAAAGACCAAGATGTTAGGAGTTGTTTCTAACGGAAATGGCGATTTTCAAATCCCGAGGGAATACAGCGAGGAGGCTGACTCTCTCATCATTTCTTGCATTGGGTATACCACTAAAATTGTAGCATTTAGAGACCTTCAAGACTCTGTCCTCAACTTAATAAAAATATCCCCTTCCGTCAGCGCCTTGGATGAGGTAGTGGTAACCCCTAAAAAGAGGAGGGGATTATCAGCTTCAAGAGTGTTGAAAGTGGCCATCGCTAACCTCAAGGTTAATTATCCACAAGAGCCATTTTCTTATATTGGGTATTACAGGGACTACCAATTACTCGACACGAATTACCTCAATTTAAATGAAGCCATTGTTGAAGTATACGATCGGGGATTTTCCAGCAACGATTTAGCTGAGACATCAATTGAGCTTTATGAATTCAAGCATAATACTGATTTCCCAATAGACTCCACCACTACCAAGCCGTATGACAATGAGCCGGCAAAATATGGCAGAGGCAAAAATAAATATATTCCTAATGCGGTACTATCGCCTTTGGGCGGAAGTGAACTTAGTATTTTGAGGGTACATGACGCCATAAGAAACAACGACCGGTTTTCCTTTTCTTTTGTCGATGTCTTTGTCGAGGATTTCGAGAACAACCATTTTCTAAATATGGAAGAGGAAGTTTATCTTGACAAGACACCTCTATATACTATTTCATTCAGGTCCAAATTCGAAGCAGGAGGGCCTCGTAATTTTTCTGTAGGCAAATTATATATTGAGAAAGAGAACTTCGCTATCCACAAAATAGAATACTCCACTTATAATAAAACAATGAAGGGGAACCAGTTAATGTATTCTATCCAGACGGAATATTCCCGCGTAGGCCCATACATGTACCTAAACTATATCTCTTTTAATAATGGATTCAAAACCCAAAACGATACAGACTTTAAAGTGATTGAGATTACCTATAGCAAAGAAAAGAAAGCATTCATACTGGATCTCAATAGTGTCCCAGAAAAAACTTCAGTTAGCGACACGAGCAATTACAACTTCATGCTGGACGAAAAAAAACTGGGAATCCAACTAGCCCAACTTACTGGAGAGCGGCAAGTCACATTGTTTCTTGATGAATCAGCAGCAGCATTTGCGGAGGTTTATTCTGATGACATGAGTTCTAAATTAAGCATGATCTCAAAAAACATCCGGGATGTAAAAAACAGGGAATTGGATAAAGAAAATTTTACAACAGTGTTTCAATTTCGGGAACTGTTTGTCCAAAAAATATTTCCCTCTAAGGTTGCTCCTATTGATGGCGAATTCATGAATAAAATAGTCCCGTTATCAAAAGAGGTTGTTAGTAAAAACCTAACCGAAAAAGAAGATTACTGGATGAATTCCCCACTAAGGATTAAACAATAGTTTTTAAGCGCTTCTTAGTTTAAATTAATTGTATTTAGTCCTATCGGCTTCGGATTAAATCCTTGTCCGTCAGCTTTTCCCGCACTAGTCCAAGACCATGCATTGGACTAGGTGTAATTTTTACATAAACCTTTTTATTTTTCTAGAATTTGTAATTCTTTCTCAATTGTTCAACCCTTTTCAGGGTTGATACCTATTACTATTCGTCACTTATCCACGGGTTTTACCCGCGGTTATTGAAAGGTTTGACCACCCCGAAATCGCTCCGCTCATCGGGACTGTCGCTTCGTGGTCATGCATTTTTGATCTATTCTATTCACAATTTTGAGGGCTTTGACTTCTGATCCTAAAAGGATCAAACTTCTGAATAGCCATGGGTAGGGCCGAGCGTAAAAGATTTGTCCCTTAGGACAAATCTAGCGAAGGAGCCAGTATGCGGGAAGGAAAGAGAGACCCATGGTTTGAAAGATAGTAACCATGAATTAATGACCCTGTCTGCAACAGGCAGGCCCGAAGGTGGTCGAACTTTAATGTTTTATCCAGTTCTGCGATTCCAGTTAACCTCTGATCATTCCCAATTACCTTCTGACGACAGTCAGTTGTGTTCTGAAGACAATTAATTATCTTCGAAAAGGCGCTTGGTGGTTCTACGCAGTCCTTACTAGTTGCGCTCTCCGCGTTATCCTTGGTTGGTGAGCCCGCAGGCATGCCGAACCACCGCGTACTCCTCAGTAAAACAACAACCTTATAAAAAATGAACTCATTACCATCCCTAGGAAGTCTCTTTGCAGTTTTATTACTCACTGCTTCATGCGCCAATGCACCAACAGATTGGTCACAGGAAACAGAAATCACTAAATGGCCTGATGGAAAGAATGGTGCTATTTCTATCACCTATGATGACGGGATAATTAATCAACTGACCATCGCAAAACCAATAATGGATAGCTTAAGCCTTCCTGCTACCTTTTTTATAATCACTGGAAAAGTGGAAGGATCTGGAAAAGGGAAATTCATAGGAAGGGATCCAAAGGCCATCATCGCTGAAACCGCTACCATCAAAACAGATTCTACCAATTTCTTCGAAAGAGCTTCCTTAATTGCTTTCACAGGAACCACCGAAGCTGAGGAATATCATGCGAACGTAGGGTCACTTTTTGAAGCTGGTAAAATCCCTGAAGCCTATCAACTCCTGGATGAAGGATATGAAAAAATACGAAATGGCCGCATGAGAGATACCGATGACGTGGTTTTTCATAACAACCCAGTTGACACCACTACTTGGGAGGAATATAAATCTTACGAAAAACAGGGCCATGAAATCTCCTCACATACCGTCACTCATCCGAAACTTGCTGTGCTTGATGAAGTAAATATGCGCTATGAATTGGAGCAAAGTAAAGCCGACCTAGCGAAGTTCATGGGAGAGGATGCTACATTTTCTGCTGAGGGTCCTTATGGCACGGAAAACGAAAGAGTCATGGAGTACGCTCACAAAATCTACCCTGCATTAAGAAATAGAATGCCGGAAGACTGGCTGGAAGAAATCAATCGGGGAAGCAAAGTCCAGCCTGGAAAAACCCAAAAGGAATATGTCCAATGGCAAAGAGGCGCGCTGAGCACTACGGGTATTGATCAAATGAAAGCTTGGACTGACACTGTGAATGCACATGACAACATCTGGCTGGTGCTGGTGATCCACGGAGTTGAAGATTACGGCTGGGAACCGCTGAAGAGGGAGGAATTAAAACAATACTTTGGGGATGTCAAAGAGAATGAGGATGCTGTTTGGGTTGCCACTTTTGGCGATGTCACCAAATACCTTCGCGAAAGAAAAGCTACTACAATCAGTTCCGAACTTGATGAAAATGAAATTAGAATCACATTAAGCTCAGACTTGGATGCTAGCGTATATGACATTCCCGTAACTCTTAAAACATACTTACCCGAAGGCTGGAACGGTGTAAGTTTGGTTCAAGAAGGAGGAAATAGGAAGCTTGAAGTAATGTCTGATAGTAAAGGTAGCTATGTGAGCTATTCTATTCCCTCAGCCGAAGCTAAGGTTCAACTTGCAAGAGTGGAAGGGAATTGATTTAGAAAAAGTGGAAACCGATCGTGCCTTTGTCACTCTAATCCACTCTAGTCTAACCAACCCAGAATTGCATTCTGGGTTAGCATAGGTCTTGCCTTTGGCAAGATTCTTAGTACAAGCTTCGTAGCTATACACTTTCAAAAACGTTTACCAATCCTATTAGTGACAAGAGATTCGGTTAGGACATCGAAAATGCCAACGGCATGGAAAGTAAATGCCCAGAATGAAATTCTGGGTTTTATGAATCAAAAATCTGACAGAGTGCCAAAGGCACGACCAGTGATTCCATTTCTCAGACAGCTATATTCTAAGAGAATAGAAAGACCTCCCATGTACTTACCAAAAAACTAAAAAACCAAATCAATTGGTCTGTGTGACACAGACCACGGTTAAGATCTCGAAGTTTCTGGTAATCTGGATTTTTCCATTCCAAACATTAACCTCGGCTTACTAATTGCTAACTTTAAGCTTCAAACACTACATTTTTATATATGCAAGAAAACAAATTCAACATAGCCGTATTGATCGATGGTGACAATGCTCAGGCAAGACTACTTAAAGAAATCCTGGAGGAAGTTTCCAAATACGGAAAAGCCACCATCCGAAGAATTTACGGAGACTGGACTACTCCACATATGAACAGCTGGAAGGAAATGATCAACCTACACTCCTTCAGCCCTATCCAAAAATTTTCCTACACGACTGGTAAGAACTCCACTGACAGTTCCATGATCATCGATGCGATGGATATACTTCATAGCACAAGTGTAGATGGTTTTTGTATTGTTTCTTCAGACTCTGATTACACAGGTTTGGCAAAAAGAATCCGTGAGGAAGGCCTTTTTGTGATGGGAATCGGACGCAGGATTACCCCAAAAGCTTTTGTGCAATCCTGTGAGATCTTCACTTATGCAGAAAACCTTTCTCCTCAAGCGAAAGAGGAAAACAGTAAACCGGAAGCGAAGAAACCTGAGAAAAGTCAGATGACTACTACGCGTAAAAATGTGGTGGTAGAAGAAGAAGTCAAAAAGGAAACACCAGTCAAAGAAACTCAGGAATTAGATTTGGGAGTAATTGACAAAGCTTTTGAAATCTCCTCGGATGAGGAAGAGGAAATCCACATTGCCAAGATCGGGGCTTCACTACGAAAGATAGATCCAAGCTTTGACCCAAGATCTTATGGTTTCAGAAACCTGACAGAGCTTTTTAAAAGTTTGAAAAAGTACCAGGTGATGAAAAATGAAGTGAATGGATTGAATTATCCGTTGGTGAAGTTGAAGTAGGTGAAATAGCTGGAAGACGGAAGACCGATGAGCAAAGAGATTATGGCCACGGGAAAGATTGAAGACAATCATACTGGATAATTTTATTTCAATTCATATCATTCTCTTTTTTCATTTGCGGATCAGTTTCACTACTTTTTAGGTCTCTATTGACTCCTATGAAAAAACTGCTACTACTGCCCCTCCTTGCCTTTGGCCTTTCTGCATATTGCCAAACACCAACCAAAGCAGACCTTGAAAAACTAACAGACGAAAATTGGCAACATGCGTTGGACTTGCTCCAGGAAATTGTCAGCATGCCAAATGACGCCGCTTATCCGGAACAAATTGCTGTAAATATTGCCTGGTGCGAGAAGGAATTTGGCGAGAGAGGCTGGGAATCTGAAAAATTGGAGACCGGTGGAATTCCCTTGCTACTAGTAAGTAAAAGCCAGGCAGGAGCTTCAAAAACAGCACTTTTTTATTTCCACATGGATGGGCAGGCAGTGGATAGAAGCAAGTGGAATCAGCCTGATCCTTATATCCCTGTGCTTAAATCCATAAATGAGTCCGGAGAATGGGAAATTATGTCTTCAGAAAACCTTAAATCGGGTTATGACGCAGATTGGAGATTATTTGGGCGGTCAACTTCAGACGATAAAGGTCCAATAGCCATGTTTCTCACCGGCTGGGATGCACTTAAGGCTGCTGGCGTTGCTCCTAATTATAACATCAAAATCATTTTGGATTTCGAAGAAGAACAAGGATCTCCAAATTTACCAAGTGCAGTTTTGAATTATAAAGAAAAGCTTGAAGCCGATTTAATGTTGATCATGGATGGTCCGCGACATACCAGCAATGAACCAACATTGAGCTATGGAGCACGCGGAATCTCAGAAATGACACTTACCACCTACGGACCAAAATTTCCTCAACACAGTGGTCATTATGGTAATTATGCTCCAAACCCAGGTTTTCTTTTGGCACAGCTTCTGGCGAGCATGAAAGATGAAGATGGAAGAGTAACAATTCCTGGTTATTATGATGGAATTTCCTTAACCGAAACTGAAAAAGCGATCTTAGCGCAAGTTCCTGATGATGAAGAAGCGATTCAGCAAAAATTGGGAATCGGAAGAACTGATCAAGTAGCACAGACCTACCAAGAAAGCATTCAATACCCATCTCTGAACATTAGAGGTATGGAGTCCGCCTGGGTAGGAAAAGAAGCCAGAACAATCGTACCAGCCACTGCCCTTGCAGAAATCGATGTGAGATTAGTCCCGGAATCTGATCCAGAGCGTTTGTTTTCCCTTATCAAAAAACATATAGAAGGTCAGGGATTCCAAATTCTTGATCATGACCCAAGTGATGAGGAACGGATGAAATATCCTAAGATCGTCAAAATGAATTATTCGATTTCTTATCAGGCTTTTCGTACACCCATGGATTCTGAAACCGGCGCATGGCTGAGAGCTGCTATGAATCGAGCATTTGGAAAGGACCCAGTGCAAATACGAATCTCTGGAGGTTCTATTCCTATTTCTCCATTTGTGGATGCATTGGGTATCCCAGCAGTGACTATACCTACTGTGAATTCAGATAACAATCAGCACAGTCCAAACGAGAATATCAGATTAGGGAATTATAAGGAAGGGATTACTACAGTTATGGCTATTTTAACTCAAAGACTATAGAATTAATCAAATCACACAACTTCCTTCAGCTTCAAAATCCACATTACTTTAGCGAAAATCTTTTCAATCATTCAAGTACAAAAACATATAGAAGAAAGACTGACTAGACCAAAAACAAATAGCCTAAACTGAAATTATAAGTTAATTTTCCTTAACTCAGTTCTTCGAAATAATATTGAAGACAAAGGCTCTATACTTCAGCAAAGCAACGAAAATTGCTCCTCCAAAAGCATTTCCTAGCAAAGCGGTGCTTTGGAACGAAATATAATCCCAAGCTGAAATATCAGGAGAACTTAACATCCCAGAGAAAATTTCCACACTACCGATTATACTGTGGTGCAAACCGGTAAATGACATCACTGCTGTGATTATAAAAATCATCACAATTCTGCTGATCGTATCTCTGGATGAAGCTAACAACCAAGAAAGCAAGCCCATCAACCACCCAGCCACAATCGCACTTACGAAAATCACATGAGTTTCTGCATGAAGTACGTGCTCGGCAATAGTCACCACCACTTCTTGGGTGAAAATCCCCAGATGAGGTCCAAGCCAAAGTAAAATCCCTGCGATCACGTAACCTCCAACAAGGTTTCCGGCAATCACTACTCCCCACACCTTGAGCATGCTTCCTACTGTTCGTTTCTTATTCAAAACAGGAAGTGTCAACAATGCGGTCTGCTCAGTAAACAGAATGCTTTGCCCTAACACAACCAAGATGAATCCCAGCGGATAGACCAAAGACACGATTCGAATGATAGAGCTATCATCTACTTTGCCGATCAAAAAAAAGTAAAGGGAACAAAGCATCAAGTAGCTAAAACCAATTTCTAATCCTGCAGTCAGAGAACTTGTAAATAGGCTTTGATAGCTTTTGTCGTAAGTTTCCAGCGCATCGATGATCTGGTTGCGGAGAATTTCTCCATGTGTTTTCGCGGTATCTTTACCCTTAGAATTGGATTTACTAAGTTCTTTATCAATATCCCGCTGCTTTTCTGCCTCTAGTTGTTCCTCAGTTTTCTCTTTTTTCCAAGCCATTCATTAGGTGATTATCTGTTTAACTAGCTAGCAATTTAAGTTAATCAGGATGATTTAGTACAAAATAATCAAGTCAGCTAAAACGAATCCCTAAGCATAGTGATTGAACAACTCAAAAAATTACTCAGAGGTTCTGCATGCAGTCAAAATATTGAATTCAAATCGTCTTTCATCTTTCAAGACGTCAAAAAAGTCCTTCAGGTAATTATTCATAAATTTAATCTCGTACCCTGGCACTAGGTGCTCAAGTTGTTTTATCTCCCCGTAAAGTAAATTTTCCTTTGCCAAAAACTCATCTCTGATTGTTTTCATCAGCAATTCATCTCTGCAAAATCCTCTGTATAACCGTTCGCTAACCGTTTCGATATCGACCAGATTACTTACCTGTGCATAAGGCGGCAATACCATCCCCGTCATGTCAAAATCATAGGCCAGAGGGATCACAGTTTTTGCGTTCAGCTTCAATATTTTCATATTATGCTGATAGAGACTCGACCAGTCCGTATTGCCAATCATGTATTGAAACAAATCATGTCGAACTGAAGAAGTGTCTTCCATGATTGCCCCTATTATCTTTTTGTTTTCCAAAATCTCCCCATCAAAACGATCTGCAACTTTATCATCATCTTCAATCAAAAAGCCAAGTAGTTGCTCTGATTGCCCCTTCTTGTCGTCCTCATTCTCAAAGGTGATACGGATCATTCGGGTATGAAATGTGTATTCACTCACTTGCTCATATAGCTGATAGCACAAAAACTCCTTCACTACATACGAGTCGGCGTTGTTAGCTTTGGAGCAAGGAAAAACTATTTTCAGATTCCTATTCCCATCAAAAAGGTTATCCTTTCCCTCTTTCTTTTTGAGCCGCATCCGAATCGGTGGATAGTAGCAATTTTCCTTACGGAAATTCCCTCTTACTCGCAGGCCCACATCGAGAGTATCCTGTATCCCTTCAGAGTTTTTGAAAATCAGAAAGGAGTTAAGATAGGTCGAATCGTTGGTCTCACTCCGAAGCTGCTTTACCGAAAACTTCATGCTGACTTCCAAGATTTCTTCCGAATCAAAAAGACGCTCATCATCCTGTGCAAAGGCAGAAAATGATAAAAAAACAATACAGCAAAACAGGTATAAAAACTTATTCATATTCCTAAAATTTAAACTTAAAAAAATCCAACTAAACTTAGTCGATAAGATTATTTCAATCAGACTAGTCTAATCTAACTATTCTAGGCTATAAATTTTTAGGAATAAAATATTAATATCTCAATTATAAAATCAGTTAAACAACTGATCTATAGATCAGTTAGCAATATATTTTTGAACTCTACCTCAGCGCCTTCTGCCTGCAAAGCTATTTTCCCACGTGTAGCTGTGGCATTGAAACCGTCATTGACCAGATCACCATTCAACCAAACAGTAACCTTATCGGCATCGCAGACGATCTTGATGTGATTCCATTCACCAAGTGGCTTTTCAGAATCATCCGTCAGATTCTTAATCCTTCTCTCCTTCTTCCCATTCACGCCCCAATTCTCCTTTGGCCCTCTTCTAGCTTCCATGTCCTCCACTTCGATATTCTGCTGGATACACCAAAAATCTCCCGCATTACTATGCATCAATTGTACTTCTATAGACTTCGGAAACATGTCATACAATGCTCTAGGAGTGGATGCATGAACCAATATCCCACAGTTCCCAGGCTTCCCCGCAAATCTATAATCGAGCTCCAGCGTGTAATTGTCATACTCAGCTTCTGAGATCAAGTGGCCTTGAGGCGTACCCAAACTCACCAAAAGTCCATCGCGAATGATAAAGGGAATTCGTAAGGAACTATCGGCTTCTAGATCCGGAACATCCATGTACCAGCCTGCCAGGCTTTTTCCATCGAAGAGATTTTTGGTTTGGCTTTGGGCGAAAAATGTAACTAGGACAAAAAGCAATAGTAAGGTAATTCTTCTCATGATTTTGGGATAAAGTTAATGTAGCCTTAAGCTAGCAAGAATCTGCAGATCAAACGCTTCTCACGGCTTACTTTTTACAATATTCCGGAAACTGAAAACTGCGACTGATAACTAAAATTACTTCGCCCTCGCTTCCCAGATTCTCATAAAAAGCATGTGCGCCATTCTCCGGGCATGTTCCTTGGCGTAACTGGCATTTTCTCCTTCGAAGTATCTATCCAAAGTCTGAAACCAAAGTTCCAACCAGTTCCCAAAATGTGCTTGTTCTATGCTATTATCCACTTCAGCATCTACTTGTCTGTGGACTTTGACCGGATTAAATTTACCTGCACCTGGCCCAGTTTGTAGCAAAATCATCTCCCAGAAATCACTAAGATGAATCAAGTGAGTATCCCAGTCTTTGACTACTCCATTGAAAATCGGCCCCAAGGTGTCATGCTGACGAATTTGATCATAAAATCTCCTCACCAAAAAATCAACTTCTTTCCTCGATTTTATATCAATCTTATCCATTTTACTTATCTCAAAATTGGCTCCAGTACTTCCAGCTTTCCATCAATATTATTAGGAATCGGTAGTCCAAGTATCTTACATATCAAAGGATACACATGCACATTCTGGAAAGTTTCTATTTCCAATCCTGATTTGAAAGCTGGCCCATTAGCATAGAAAATCGCATGCACATCTTTATAGGCCGGACTAAAGCCGTGCTCACCAAATTTATCTGTGTCCAACCTATCCATATTATCTTTCAAACGAGTAAGGGTTGTCTCCCAAGCCAAATAATAGTATCGGTCAGGGATAATCAAAATATCGCCAATTCTATCCTTGTACATCAAATCCTGGTAGTTTTCCTTGTCATCTACATCGGTGATATGAATCGGCATGTCAGACTTTTTCAGTTCTTTAATGACCTTTTCCTTGTCTTTCTGATCTTCTAGATACACGTGAGCCAAAGCGCCATTATTGACAACTCTAGCAGGAATATCTTTGGTCAACTCGGTCAAATTAAGATAATGATCTGCGGGCACGTTCATCATCCCATGATCTGAAACCACGATCACATTAATATCTAAATCATAGCTTTTCAAGCCTTCGAAAAGTGCACCTAACTCATGGTCAAGCTTGGTTAACCTCGCTGACAATTGCTCATCATTATTGGGTCCATAGCGATGGCCAACGTCATCCATATCTGAAAAATACAAAGTGATCAAGCTTGGGCGCTCGGCTTCCGGCAATTCCAGCCACTTAAAAACCCCAGCGATTCTGGTTAGGTTACTTACTCTACCATCATACTCGTGGTAATAGCTAGGTCGTACTCCTTGCACATCGGCTTCTGATCCTACAAAAAAGTAGCTGGCTGCTACCATGTTATTTTGCTCTGCAAGCACCCAAAGTGGCGTGCCTCCATACCAAGTCCCATCCTGCACAATTTCCGCTTTACCAATTGCATAGGTCAGATCTTTAGCTGGATCATAGAAAGAATTATCTACTATTCCATGATGCTCAGGCTTTAGACCAGTAGCTATAGTATAGTGATTCGGGAAGGTTTTGCTGGGAAAAGAAGGCATCATGCTTTCCGCAGCTACTCCGTCTGCGATAAACCGAGTGAGATTTTCAGGCTGAAACCGCTCTACGTAATCGTATCTAAAGCCATCAAGTGATATTAAAATAACAATCGGCTCTTTACTTTCTTGGGAAAAAGCAATGGAAGGAAATGCTAAAACAGCAAGCCAAAATAGGGAGCAGAATCTTTTCATGGCGTTTTATTTATTTAAAAGTAATTGCTGCAGGCTTGGCAAGCAATCCTCACTAAAAACAAATTGGTGAAATCTGAGAGTCTCTAAGCTCATCATTTCTTAAAATAAGCATGATCCTCCAGCCAATCTTTTAAGCGATCAGGCCAGTGATTTATACTTACAAATTCGGATCGAAACCCCATATTGAATGCATGCTCATCTTTGGAGTATAAATGCATCTCTACATCAGCACCAGCTTTACGATAGGCTAACATAATATCCACAATCGTACTGGAGCAGCATTCGTCCTTATTCGCTGCTAGCAAAAAAGCTGGCGGAGCATTACTTGCTACTGTTTCTGGAGTTCCTAAAGGACCTGGGTATATCTGAATCTGGAAATTAGGCTGAGCAGCAAATCGTTCTATATGGTCCAAGGAACTCGCATTCCCTGGATTAGCATCATACGCCACCCAATTGACCACTTCACCGCCTGCAGAGAAGCCCATGATCCCGATTCGATCGGAGTCTATACCCCATTTCTCAGCATTTGAGCGTACTAATCTCATCGCTCGGATGACATCTTGCGTGGGATGCACATCTGTATAGGGAGAATCTTCTTCACGGAAAAGTCTGTATTTCAAAACGCCCACCGTGACTCCAAGATCATTGAGGAATTTGGCAGGTGCGACTCCTTCTCCATTATAGCCTAAATTTCTAAACCCTCCACCTGGACAGACCAGAATAAAACTTCCATTTGGTTTCTCAGGCTTAAAAAGTGTGATGCTTGGATTATGGATATTTCTTACCCACCAATCCTGAGCGAGTTCAGGTTCATCTTTTCTTGATTCAAAACCGGGTGCACCATTTTCCCAAAGATAAATTTTCTCTGAGTTTTCTTGAGCAAATACTAGGCAAGGCAAAAACACCACAAAGCAAAAAAGGATTTTTAAACTTGACATGTTAGGTTGATTAGGTAGGTAGAGATGAAAATCTAAAAAGAGCAACTACAAACTACCACTTTTCTGTGTAATCCAGCGTAATTTCTGCCTGCATCTCCCCAAAATCGGGAATACTTTACCTAACATAAAAAAGGAAAACCGCCCTAATTACATCAAAAGTGATATGGTACATGAATTGAACTTAGCTGCCCTATCAAACAAACAATGATATGAAAACTACCAACAAACTTTTAATGGCTGCCCTAATCACTTCGACTACTTTGGGTGCTGTAAGTTGTAAATCAAGTAATGCTGTAAAAGGCGGAGCAATCGGCGGAGCAGCAGGTGGAGTCCTTGGTGGCGTCATAGCTGGAAAAGGCAATACTGCCGTAGGAGTACTGATAGGATCGGCAATCGGCGGATCGGCAGGTGCGATCATAGGTAACCAAATGGATAAAGCGGCTGATGAACTTCAGCGTGATCTAGAAGGAGCCACTGTAGAACGAGTGGGTGAAGGTATCAAAATCACATTTGATTCAGGCCTGATGTTTCCTGTAGACAAATCAGATTTGAGCGCTGTTTCCAAGCAAAACTTGACAGAACTCGCCGAAACCTTAAAAAAATATGATGAGACCAATATTCTGGTAGAAGGTCACACCGATAATACCGGTGCAGACGATTACAATATGGATCTTTCGCGAAGAAGAGCTTATTCTGTTGAAGACTTTTTGACAGCAAGTGGAATTGCGAAAAGCAGAATGGAAATCAGCGCATATGGTGAAATGCAACCAATCGCAACTAATGACACAGAAGCTGGTCGCCAGCAGAACAGAAGAGTAGAAGTAGCTATCTACGCAAATAAGAAAATGCAAAGAATGGCTGAACGAGGCGAGCTGGGACAAGAGTAATTATCCCGCTATCCATATTTAAAGGAGGCTGTCTCAAAAGTAGATAGTTTAAAAGGCTAGTCGATTTCTCGGCTAGCCTTTCCTGTTTTACTCAAAATGTGTATTTTGAGGTGTGCAAAAACAAGACTTAAATGTAGTCTTTAAA